>Ga0105046_10001131_pt1 | contig 40249 bp, 34 predicted proteins | sample MAT03_FD_78385 | JGI IMG/M metagenome (GOLD analysis project Ga0105046, IMG submission 78385) | Freshwater microbial communities from Lake Fryxell liftoff mats and glacier meltwater in Antarctica - MAT-03 (megahit assembly) | ecosystem: Environmental > Aquatic > Freshwater > Ice > Liftoff... | reverse complement strand
AAATCTTGCCAGACGAGCTCATGCGATCGACGCTATTCTACCTCGCCTCGAAGCGATTATGCTTAGGGCTGTCAAATGACAACCTAAGGTCACTTAGTTCCCGCTCGATCCTTACCGAATCAGCCCAATCGAGTACTTGTAAATTGAACCGAAGAATCTTTGTTGCAGGGCATCGAGGCATGGTCGGTGCGGCCGTTTGTCGACGATTGGCGAGCGAATCGGGAGTCACCGCTGTGACGACGAGTCGGTCCGACCTTGACCTAACAGATCGCCATGCCGTCGATCGCTACTTTGCCGATTCCGCGATCGATGCTGTGATTTTTGCGGCAGCGAAGGTCGGAGGAATCGTTGCAAACAACACTTATCCGGTCGAGTTCTTGACTGACAACGTCAGCATGGCTGTTAATACGATTTCATCTGCCTATAAACATCAGGTGTCGAGATTTTTGTTCTTAGGAAGCACATGCGTGTATCCGCGAGATTGTGCGCAACCGATCCAAGAACAATCGCTGCTCACCGGGACGCTTGAAAAGACCAACGAAGCATACGCCATCGCGAAAATCGCTGGAGTGAAGTTGTGCCAATACCATCGTTGTCAATTTGGGGCCAACTTTACGAGCGCAATGCCGACGAATCTTTACGGACCAGGCGACAACTATCACCCTGAAAACAGTCATGTTTTACCGGGCCTGATCGCCCGATTCCATGATGCCGTTAATCGTGGTTACGAATCAGTCACGATCTGGGGAACCGGAACCCCAAGACGTGAGTTCCTGCACGTCGATGATCTTGCCGATGCTCTAGTGCATCTACTTGATTTGAAAGATGCGCCGGACTGGGTCAATGTTGGAACCGGCCGAGACTTGTCCATCATGGAGCTGGCAAGGATGGTTGCCGAAGTCGTTGGATTCAAAGGCAAGATACTTACCGATCTTTCGCGTCCGGATGGAACGCCGATCAAGTGCTCCGATGTTTCTCTTTTGACCTCTACAGGTTGGCAAGCCAAAATCGAGCTCCAAGACGGGTTGACTAGCACCTTCCAAGCGTTTCTCGAAGAATCGGATCACGGCAAACTTCGAGCCGTCTAAGCGTTGCTAGGGAAATCGTTTCCCATGCGTTGCTAAGAACCTATCCGAAAACCGTTAGCCGCATGGCGTTAGCCGCGGTTTCCTCCGGTTTTCGGATAGGTTCTAAGTGCTCTGCGTTTGGTTGTTCAGTTCCTCGTTATCACTAAACTTGGAATTGACATAATCATTCCAATCACGAAGTATCGAAATGGCTAAGAAGGATGCGTTGCTCGTATAACGCGGTATCAATCGCCCTGGATCGCTCAACATGCGGTATGCCCACTCGAGACCAAGTGTTTGCCAGATCTTGGGAGCTCTCTTGGCAAATCCAGCGACAAAGTCGAAGGAAGCCCCAAGTTGAATTGAAACCGGCACTCCGAGTTTCATGTAATTCTCGTGGATCCATAGCTCACCTTTGGGTTGGCCAAAAGCGACTAGGAGGATATCAGGACGAGAGTCGACAATGGCTTGATGTTGTCGTTGTGTTTCTTGTTCGTTTAGTTTTCGATACGGTGGCGATTGCACTCCTGCGACCTGAAGTCCGGGATAGAGCTTCGCAAGTTCGTCGGCGCATCGTTGGGCAACACCAGGCTCCGCCCCTAAAAAATAAATCCGCGAACCGCGAACTGCTGCCCTTTCGGCAAGGCGGTAGATCAGCTCAGCCCCCGCAATACGCTCTGGCAAGCGACCCTTAGATCCAATCCGTGAACGCCATACCAGCGGTTGACCATCGGCAAGCACAAGCGACGCATGGTCTGTAACCGTCTTGAGCTTTGGGTTCCCATCGACCAGCATCGCAAAGTTGAGATTGGCGGTGATCACATATCGTGGAGTGCGATCTTGAATCATGGCGTCAATGGCATCGATAGTCTCATCCATTCGTATACGATCCAGTCCGAGTCCCCAAATCTCGCTCGTCTCACCACGGACGAACCGATCAATACGCTTGGGCGCCGCTGTCACTTGCGGCCGCAGCGGGGCCTCGCTTGACACGCTGGCATGGCTTACCGGTATCGACTCAGCAGGCACGACAGCTTTCACCGGCGCAACCGCTACGGATTGTGTAGCCAATGGTACGGCAGGACCCACCTTCGGCAAAAGAATAGGCGAATCCCACGCGGCCTGTGCCGGACTTGGGATCGAGGGCGATTGAGTCCCAGACGGAAAGAACGAATCGTTCAACGACGATACAGCTGATGTTGACATAACAGACCACGATCAAAGATACGGCAAGCGATGGTACTAGTCTCCAAGCAAACCGTAGCTCACGATGACCCCGGTCTCATTCTTGCGTCCAGTGTTCATGCCGAGTGACAGGACTGAAGGGTCGATTGTGGCGGTTCAACCGATTGTATGACACCTTTCCGATTCAAGCGTGCCGCTGGACTCCCTGCTGACCGGGTCGATCGTCTCTCGCTCATCGCATACGATGGTGTCAAGGACAATCTTGTCTGGTATCCAGGTCGTGCATCTATCAAAGGTTAAGCCATGGCAGTCGAAATCGATTCGGTATATGAAGGCAAGCTTAGGTGTGTGGCAACGCACGGACCTAGTCGGGAAACGCTTGTGACCGATGCGCCGGTTGACAATGGCGGAAGCGGTTCAGCATTTTCACCGACGGATCTTGTGGCAACGGCACTTGGAACATGCGTCATGACCACGATGGGGCTTGTCGCGGCCCGCCATCACGTTGATCTAAGCGGAATGACCGTCCGAGTTACGAAAGAAATGACTCAACAACCCGTCCGCCGAATCGCATCGCTAGTGACTGAAATCGTGATTCCCGCTGGAGCGGTGGTTGAATCTTCAATTCGAGATCGGCTAGAGGCTGCAGCGGGAAAATGCCCGGTTCATGCAAGCCTTCATCCAGATGTTCACGCTCCACTAAACTTCACCTACTTATAAGCTCGACCTATTGATCGCCGCTCCGCCGAAGGTGACCAGCGCTTGTCTCAAAGTATCGCTTGCGTCGAATCGATGGCTCGGTCGTGCTGCCTGCGGCAACTGCTTGAGCTTGCCGGAGATCATCGAGATTCGCTGCGCAGTACCGGCAACCAACTTGCTCGATGTGAAACCGAGTATAGCTCGCTCGCTCTTCTTCCAGGACGTTTAGAAAGTACTGGGAAAGCTCCGTACGATCAGGACATGAGAGACGGCGTCTTCGCCAGATTACGCCTACGCTGTGGAGCCCAGCATCTTCTCGACCGATAATGGCTGCCAACCGTTTTCGCAAATCCATATCATCGCGAAGACGTTGCTCAATGGCAGAAAGTTGCTCCGGCGGCAATGCCTCTTCAAGAAAGGCGCTTAGCTGTGCATCCGTAGGTTCCTGCATGATCAATCAAACATCCTGCCGACCACCGTCGACGTACTTAACATGATCGGTGTGCAGGTTACGAGTATCGCCCCAGGCAGAGTGTTACATTTTGTCCGCCGAACCCAAAGCTGTTATTGAGCGCGTATCGAATATCGGCTTTACGAGCAAAGTTAGGGACATAATCCAAATCGCAAAGCGGATCCGGATTCTCGTAGTTAATCGTTGGCGGCAAAACTCCATCGCGAATAGCAAGCAAGCAAACGATCATCTCGGTGACACCGGCCGCTGCGATAAGGTGCCCCATCATGCTTTTCGTACTGCTAACAGGAATCTTGGGAGCCATCTCTCCAAAAACTTCCTTGCAAGCCAAAGTTTCGACTTTGTCATTTACCTGGGTGCTAGTTCCGTGGGCGTTCACATATCCGATTTGCGCGGGCTTCAAGCCGGCGTCGGCGATCGCCATTCTCATCGCAGCGATTCCACCATGTCCATCGGGCGGAATGTCCGTGATTCGATAAGCGTCGGCAGTGGTGCCGTATCCAAGCACTTCACCATAAATGCTTGCACCCCGCTTCTTCGCGGATTCAAGCTCTTCTAAAATAACCATTGCCGAACCTTCGCCCAGAACAAACCCGTCACGTTCACGGTCGAACGGGCGACTTGCCTTTGTAGGGGCATCGTTGCTTGTACTTAGCGCCGTCAATAAGTTAAATCCGGTCACTCCGAAGGGGTGAATCATGCTGTGCGTGCCACCGGCCAACATCACATCCGCATCGCCACGGCGGATCAGTTCGGTTGCCTCACCGATCGCCTGACTGCTGGCCGCACAGGCGGTTAAGCAGTTGAAGTTTGGACCCTGTGCATTGAACATGGCAGCCAAATGTGCCGCCGGCATATTTGGCTCTTGTTCGAGCTCCTTTGCGGGATTCAACAGCGACAACCCTTTGGTGATGAACTTTGCCGCGTCGTACTCCCCACCCTCCAGAGCTGCCGTCATCATCCTCGTGAAGGTCAGGAAGTCTTGATTACCTTCGCCACTACCCAAATAGATTCCGAAACGGACCGGGTCAAACGACGCATTCGCGATCCCGCTGTCGGCAACGGCTTGCTTCGCAGCACCGGCGGCAAACTTGGTATGACGGCCACGATCTCGCCAAACATCCGCTGACTCGCCCGTATCCGTGATGTCCCAATCCTTCACTTCCGCAGAAATCTTCGTCGGAAACCCACTGGCATCGAAAAGCGTTGTGGGGGCAACACCGCTCTTGCTCTCTTGGAGACCGGCCCAAACCGTCGCCACATCGTGGCCCATCGGGTTGATCATTCCTATACCAGTGACGACCACTCGGCGACGCATCAACTAACCCCTCACCGTACTGAACGCGGTTAAAGTTTATTAGAAATCTTGATCGGATTGCCATCGGCATCGACAGCAACGTGAAACAGGTTCATCAATCTCAACATCGTTGCGAGATCGCCGGGCTTAAACAGGGGCCCATCTACAAATTTGCCATCATCGAGGAATGCAAACATCAATTCAATCTTGGCTTGGAGTGCCCCATCGAGGTGGCTCGTTCCCGAAGCGATCGCGCCATCGCCTTGGGCACTGTCCAGTTGTACGCGATATTGCAATTGATCGCCTGGTCGCGCAGGAAAGTAAAACTCCGCTCTGCCAACTTTGGCAAGAACAACTCGTTTGTCCCAGTCGAACATTTCGGCTACCAGGATTCCTCCAAGTTGAGCCATGCCTTCAATGATCAACGTTGGCGGTAAATAAGGAAAGCCAGGGCAATACTCATCAAGAACGTCCTGATCCAAAGCGACATTCTTCACGCCGCTTGCATGACTTCCACTGACGAATTCGGTAAACCGGTCGACCCACATCCAACGCATATCAAAGCCGACCTGACGTTAGGACATCTAAAGTCGCAAACAGCGACCCTTGACATTGAACAATATCCAACAAACTATCCGCCGATTTTCGTTCCGACGTAGTTGCACATATCTTGAACAGTCAACAAATTACCAAAATCCTGAACACGGGGATTTTTCTCGAACTTCGATAGATCAGCCCACGGCATTCGACTTTTCAACTTCGACATTCCATCGGCTGTTACCAATCCATCTTTCACGAATTGACTGTTCGTTAGAATATCTTCTGGAGAAAGATCTTCACGGGGAATACTGATGCCAAATGCTTTTTCAAGACGAAAAACGATGTCAAGGAAGTCAATCGACTCTGCGCCAAGGTCGCCAACGAGCGTTGCGCCTGGGGTTACTTCTTCGTCATCAACGCCCAGAGCGTCGATTAACGCGGATTGGACCTTCTCGAAAATTTCTTCGCTATTAGCTGTCATAATGGGCTCCTAAATGGTGATTTCTCTGGCTGTGCATTCTCTCCATCCACCGTGTGTTGGGAAGATGGGAATAGATTTGTCGTTATTTGTTTGAATTCGAAAGCGGAATGGAACCATAAAGTTCCGTGAACTTCTTGCGCGCCAGATCTCGTACGATTTCGTCTGTACCGATCCACTCCGGCTGTTCGGTAGAGCATTTTTCCAAAATAAGGCGTGCCGAAACGGTTACTTTACCGTTTTTCTTCGCAGTTGCCTTGACTGTGAACACCGTTTCTTCTTGTTTTAGCAACTCCACGTTTACGTCCAACGTTTCACCAGGTGCCAGAAAATCTCCAAACTTAACGCTTCTCGCCTCACGAAGCATGACAAGCGGACTTTGAAAGTCATCGCCCGTTCGAATCATCCAGATCGCCGCTTGATGAAGAGCTTCAAGCATCATCACGCCTGGCATGACAGGGAAGTTTGGGAAATGGTCCTGCAGGAAATCCTCCTCCGAGCCCATCGTCCGCTGGGCCACAAGACGTCTCCCTGGTTCGAGTGCAATGAGACGATCGAGTTGGCAGTAACGCATTGGAAAGGGCCGACGAAGAACTCACACGGAAAACTGCGGGGAATCCAACTGCTCCCCGGCGGGAACAGGATACTTACCATTGAGCCATGTCTCAACTGGACTAGCTCTATTTCGCCGCGGAGGCGGATGTGCCGGCACCTGGCATTTCCACTGACTCGGGAACGGTTTTTGTCCAAAAAATCAACACGACCCCCGTAATTAACAGCAATGCACCAAGCCCGCGTTTTGCGGTCATCGGTTCACGGAGGTTTCCGAGTAGCCCATAATGATCCAAAACCATCGCTGCCACCAATTGTCCCGTGATGATGGTGGCATGCCAGGGCAATGAACCAATCCGAGGAACAAAAACCAACGATGCGGTTACCAGCAGTACCCCAATCGCCCCGCCACCCCAACTCCACCAGGGCAATTGCGAGATTGGCGAGCCAAATCGAGGAGGAAATACTCCCGCGACGATCGCCAGCACAATCAGTATCAACGTGCCGCTGGCGAACGAAATGATCGAAGCCTGGAGCGGATGTTGCAATTGTCGAGACAACTGGCCATTGACGCTTGGCTGCGTTCCAAACAGGAATCCAGCGATTAAGCCAACTACAATCGCAAATACCAGCGACGTCCATGCAGGCAACGCCGTCATGCGGAAGTTGCTTTCGACGTACCCAAATGTTTCTGCAAAAGCTCGATCGTATGTGGATCTCGCACGGTCAGCTTGCCAAATCCTTGAACCGCGCCCTCGGCCATTGCAGCTTGCTGATGTTCTTCGTAATTGGTCACCAGCATCACGGGAATCGAACTGAAACGGGGATCCGCCTTAATGCCTCGAACCACCTCCATCCCGTCGGTGTAGTCACGGTCCAATTTTCGATTGACCGTAATCAGGTTCACCTCGCGCTGGGCCAACAGGTCAAGCGTATCTTCCAGCCCATGCGTTTGAAGCACCACCGCTTCAAAATTTGCTTGAACCATCTGTCGAATCGCATTGTAATCGGGACCGCAATTACCACAGTCAACCACTGTCTTTGCCATCGTCGTCGCTATTCCTTTTCGCCTGACTCTGCAACGTTTGAAATTGCAAAGAGCTTGTCTTTAGTACTAATGAAAATCGTGCCATTGGCCGCGACTGGTGTGCTGTAGATGCTGGTTCCCATATTGATCTCTTCAACCGGATCTTTGTTTTCCGCGCCAAGTTCGAAAATCGCAATGTCTCCATCCTCGTCACCAAGGAACACACGGCCGTCAGCAATCAATGGGCTACCCCAGCTTTGTGCAAGCATGTCATAGGTGAAGTGAACCTTGGCGTTACCCTCGCCATCGCCCTTGGCGTCAAGGCAATGCACAACTCCCGACAAGTCGGTGATGTAAAGCAGATCGTCCTTAATCGCGACCGTTCCAATCGTGCGATGCATCGCTTCCTCGAAATCGATTTCATCATCACCGTTTTGATCAATCACAGTGTAATGCCAAAGCGCACCGGAGTTCGGATTCGCGACAGCCACTTCCCCAAGCTTGGGATCGACGGCCTGAATACGCTTGTGAGGAATCGGGACACGGTTGCCGTCCTCGACCTTCATCGCCAATTCGATCGAGATGTCGCCTCGCTTGGTTGGATCAAGACAATAAAGGTGACCGTCACCCTCGCCATGTTCGGGGTCTTCGCCCACCGCAATGAAGACATGATCCTTGTAGACAACAGGCGTACCAATCAGACTATTTCGAGTCGCTTCACCACCTAGGATGTAAATCGATTCCTTCGGATTGCAATCGAACTGCCAAAGCAATTCGGGCTTGCCGTCCTTTCCTTTGTCCGCGCGATAGCTGTAAAGAATCCCGTCGCCACCTGCGAAAATCGCTTGCGGAACGCCGCCGAGTTCGGCAATCGTCGGACTAGACCATTGGCCGTGAAGAATGTTTTCTCCCGGTGCTTTGTCAGTCCAGTACACTTCAGCCGTGTTCTTGTTCATACAGAAAAAGCTTGGTGCGTTCGGAGCTGGAAGGTTGATGTGAGACTCGTCTTGGCCATTGCTCGTGTTGACGAACAGAAGGTCACCGTAGGCCGTCACGCTGCAAGATGCCATGTTGTGTTGGCTGCTACCGAGTGTCTCCATCATATTGAAGACCCAAAGAACGTCGGCTTCCTTCTTGTCGGCTACCGACAACGACTTAAACACGCTCAATCGAGGTCCAACAACCTTTGCAATCAACGTGCGATTGGTGCCGGCGAACGTGCCTGTCATCTTCCATGCCTTGTCCGCTTCAACCACCTCAACGGCAACCTCGTCGCTGGTTGGTTCACCTTGTTTTTCCAGCAATGCCTTTAACGCATCGGATACGCTGCCTTCGCTTAACTTGGCCATCGTTTCTTTAAAGGCAGGGTCTGCCGCTTCCAAATCGGCAACTCGAACCGACTCATTCTTAAGAGGGCCATTGTCTTCGTCATCATGGAAGCCCTTGGTATCCAAGCATCGTACCTCACCACGGCTGGTGACAAACCACAATCGGTCGCCTTCGACTAATGGTGAGCAACAAATGCCCTGAAGTGGCCAGTCGTGAACGCGTCCCGTGATCAACTTTTCGCTGCTGTGCTGCCAAAGCAGTTCGCCGGTTTTCTCATCAAAGCAAAGCAAGCAACCCAAGTCGACGTTCGACGGATAGCGAGCAATATGCCCAGAACCATTGTTGGTCCCGACGTATACTCGCCCATCAGCGATTACCGGATTACCATACGTTTGGCTGCCCAGATTGGATACCCATCGGATGTTCTTCGACAAAGCCTTATCCCATTCGCCCGTGCGACGATCAAACTTTCCTGGCTTCCAGTTTTCGGGCAAACCGGTCACACCAGGGCTGTTGTTGCGGAGTCGAGTCCCACCCCACTGCGGCCAGTCGCCACCTGCGTTTTGAACGACCGCCGGATCGGCAATCTGACCAATCGAGTCGGTCGCTTCTTCTTTTTCGGTAACGGTTTTCGCGGCTTCGTTTGCCATCGCTGCGCTTGCTGGCGCTACGGCGGTTGCTGGCGCTTCCGCCTTTACGCCCGAATCGTTGGGCGCCGACGATGCGGGCGTTGGAGTCATAGGTACCGACGGAGTTGATGCCGGAGACTGAGGCGTCTCCGGCGCAACCATCGGCGTTTCCGCAGTCGCCGTAACATTGCTATCCGCGACGCCGTTATCGACCTCAAATTCAAGGGCGGTATCAACGTTCGTCGTTGAGGCTTTCGGCTTGCATCCCGCAACCGAAGTCGCAGTCAACGAACCTGAGACGACAGCCACGAAAATTAGTGACCAAGCCGATAATTCTTTCTTTTGCATTCGTTAAATCCCTTTGGCGACGGTAGCGGGGGTGCGTGAGCGTCGTAAGCGTGAAACTCAGTAGACTATGTTTGTGTATTGTGAGAAAAAAGCTTGCCGGACTGGCTCGGTCCACTTCGACCGATCGGTATCGGCAAGCTGTACGTGACTCCGCATCGCCGGAGTGTGAATCACCTAGTCGTTCGGTGTGACTTCAAGATTGTCGAGGTAGAACTCAGCCACCTTTGCATTGCCATAGAGCCCGGGGCTGCCGGTGACTTGCGGCGTTTCGTCACGAGCCTCCACGGTCCATTCTTCTGGCTCCGATTCATCTCGCGGCCAAACCTTACCTCGCAGGACTGCAACTTTATTCGCCCCTTCGCCTTCAACTTCAGCTCGGAACTTCAATCGATACCACCGGTCCGCGTACCAGGTGTAAGGTGTCTGTCGGGCCATTCGTAACGTCGCAGTCCAGGTTCGAATCTGCAACTGCTGGCTATTACCCATCAGATCCAATTCGTAACCTTGAGCGATCAATCCGATATCAGGCAATTGATTTTGCATTGAGCTGCCCTTCACATCCGCCGTGACGGTGTAGTTTGAAAGATCGCTTGGGCCAAACCAGGCGCGGCTTCTCGCTCCCTTAGGGATCGTGACGATCTTCACCAGCGCGGGTGATCCATCGATCGGCTTTACAATGTGTCGATAACGGGCTCCGATCCAAGTCACCGGAGGCTCCGTCAAACCATCAAACGCAAACTTCCATGGCAGTGCCGGGACGGTACGAATACGAGATTGTCCAGTTGCTACACCGACCTTCGCGGTCACGACGGCAGCCGTGTGATCAGTCCCGTCGGCCGCTGTGAATTTCAACCCATCGACCTTTCCAGGCCCTGCAACGGAAAGCGAAACCTTGTCCGCTGGCACGTCATCTAGACGCTGTCCTAACTCATTGAACAGGCGAATCTTAAATTCAATTGTTTCGCCGGGCTTAACGACCGCTTCTGCGGGGACAACTTGAACCCAACTCGTTTCGGGATGGTCGCTGACCGGAAGTTCCGGTGCATCTTCGCGAAGCAGGCTGGCATCAAACGTGACTTCGGGCGTCAATGATGAAGCCACGCAGTAAAGCGTTTTGTTACCCATAAAGTACAAGCGACCATCGGCAACGATCGGTGACGACGTAAACGACTCGCCTCGAATGCTTCCCTTACTAAGTATCTCCGCGCCGTCATCGGTGGGCTGAATGATTGCCCAGTAGCCATTTTCGGTCAGCACATAAATCTTGCCATCGGCGTAAAGCATGCTCCCGTATTGCTTCCGGTCACCGATCGAAATTCTGTCCGTCAGCACTTCACCTGTTTTCGAATCCAAAACCCACATTTTGCAACGGTCATCGATTATGTAAAGCTTTTCACCGATCAACAACGGTGCAGCTCGCCCAACCATCAATTCTTCGACTCGCCAAAGCGGTTCCACTTTGGTTGCGTTGCCAACACCAGTCACCTTGATCGCTTCGACCGAACCCATCGTCGAATCGCTCATGTTCTCTTCGCTGTGACTGACAAAGATGGTGTTCTTTACGACAAGCGGTGTGGTGAACAAGCCTCGGCGCGACACGTTGTAATGCACCAACGGTTTGCCTGTTCTCGGCTGCAGATTCCAACACGCACCATCTCCAACCCCAACGACGAACTGTTTTTGTCCATCAATCGTGGCAACGCTGGGACCGGAATAAGTCGTTTCGTCCGGCTGATCAACGGTGCCATTGAACCAAAGGATTTCTCCTGTTCGTTTATCAAATGCGAGAAAGCGATGATTCGGTTTCGCTCGGTCACCCCAATTGGTAATGACTCCGCTAATGATCACGAGATCTTCGAACACAACGGGAAAATTTGTCCGACCCCCATAAGTACTGAGCATTCCGTACTGCTCGTGAAGAGGTATGCTCCAAATGGTTTCGCCGGTCTCGCCGTTGATGCAAAGAAAGTAGTCGCACACTCCCAAGCAGTAGACATTGCCGGTCTCCTCGTCAACCGTCACGCTAGCCCAACCGATGCGAGTATCAGGGACGTCAGAAAGCCATACGTTAAACCGATTTTCCCAAATCATCTTGCCGGTTGCCGCATCCAGGCAGACAACCTTCTCGCCTTCTCGCTGCGTCCCGGGCTCAGAACGAACTGTGGTGTACAGCTTGCCATTCATGACCACCGGCGTGCTTCGCCCAGCAAACTCTTCGGTCTTCCAAACCAAATTGCTGGCGTCACCACCCTTGGGGTCCCAATCCGCTGGCAAATTCGTCGTCGCACTGGTCCCATCGAAATTCGGACCGCGCCAATAGGTCCAGTTTTTTACATACAAAGGTATCTCCTGCCCCGGTGCTACCGCCGACTCCGCAGCAGATTGGGCAAGCGACAACCCAGGCACAAACGCGGCTAGGACAACGGCAACCAAAACCATCACGTCACGAAAACAATGACATCCCAACCACAAAAGGTTTTCCGACACCGCATAAACACGAAGCTGATACATCTTCACGGGTATAATCCAACGTCGAACAGGTGGGAATGGTTAGGCGAGCTGCATTGATTGTAACCAGTGTTTCGCGTTCCTGCCCGCCGAGCAAGACTTGTCAGCCGTTTTTTTCCGGCTCCCGGGCAAACCGCCGCCTTTCGACAGAATCAAGAGCGGGACAACGTGTTTAGCCCCTCGCTTGATGGATGGTGCCGGAAGATGCCGCCCGGTCCAATCGCAAGAACTGAGTAGTCTGCGTCGACATTGCGGTACCGATTTTAGGGGTTTTAGAGGCAATTCCAGTTACGACGAAGCATTTCAGCATGAATCGAGAAACACTTTCTCCATTCAGCCCAATTTTTGTAATCAGCAATGTTTGGCAAACAGCGTAATTCTGTTTGGAATGCTCATTCTCGCTCTTCATGGTGTCGATACGAGTCTTGTCCAACTGAGGTCAACGCTCGCTTGTCGCGAGAAAGTGACTCAGCCTGGAAATGACCCAGAGGCGCTAGCAAGGGACGCTAGTGTCTTGTCGGTGATGGAAAAACGAATTACGACAGTAAGTGCATTCGTCTCGGCTAGGACCAACGAGCAATCGCGGTCTCAGAAGTGGCGAGGTTAGATCAGTGTTAAGCAGAACGAAGTCAGCGGGTTTGGTGTCCCGCACCTGACCCTCCGAGTGCTTAACCATGATTTCGGGCTCGATCGGCGGCGACTTCGAACACCGACCGCGTCTGAAACCAACTAACCAACCGATCGTCGAATTCGCCCTATCGGCCGCGAAAAAATCAACGCTAGAGCGACAAGGAGACGTGGCTCCATGAAGCGGATTATAATTACAACAACCCTAGTTCTTGGCATGATGAGCAGCCAAAGCTTCGGTTTCGACCTGTTAGACAAGATGCTCGGCGCCAAGGGATGCGGATGCGCCTCAAGCTGCTGCGATACCGAACCTGCTTGTGGCTGCGAAGCCCCAGCATGTGGTTGTGCAGAAGAACCAGCTTGTGGTTGCGAAGCACCTGCTTGCGGATGCGCAGAAGAACCAGCTTGTGGCTGCGAAGCCCCAGCTTGCGGATGCGCAGAAGAACCAGCTTGCGGATGTGCAGAACCAGCTTGTGGCTGTGAAGCACCTGCATGTGGTGGCTGTGACAGCGGTTGCAGCAGCACCGGATGCTTCGGCAAGAAGCGTGGCGGACTGTTGAGCAAACTGTTCGGTTGCAAGAAAAGCTGCGGCTGCGATTCAACACCATCATGTGGTTGCGAAGAGCCAGCTTGTGGCTGTGAAGCCCCAGCATGCGGATGTGACAGCGGTTGCGGATCGTCAGGCAAGAAGTGCGGTGGCCTTCTAAGCAAGCTTTTTAGCTGCAAGAAGAGCTCCTGCTGCGACGGTGGATGCGACAGCGGATGTGGTTCAAGCTGCGAAAGCGGTTGCGGATGTGGTTCGGCATCGCCGATGCCAGTCGCACCTTCGGTCGAAGCAGCTCCCATGTCGCCAACGCCAGTTGTTGACCCAAGTGCATCGTATCAAAGCAAGCGTCGCGTCATTCAGGCCAGTGCTCGCTACGTTCGCTAAGCTGATAAAGCTTAGTTAACGCAGTCAGCCTGAAACCTTCAGACGTGACCATCAAAGACGGCCCGACAGGTGAGTAACTTGTCGGGCCGTTTTTTCGTTTGCATCCGCGGTATTCGCGGCTCTCCTCAAAGACCGGCAACCGGAACAAATTGCTCCTAGCAACCGAGGCCGCAAACGACACTGCGAGCGCTCAAGCCCGTCGTTGGAACTTGCCGCAATCTACCTCGCTAACGCCGCCAAGCACGGAGCGTTAGAATCCGACTTTCCTTTCTTAATCGACCGTCTCAATCGTGGTTCAGACTCGCTGATGACCGTTCTTGTTGAAAAACCGTACCACTTCGTACCCCCTCATCGCGGAAATCTTTGGCCATCATTCATTCAGCGATTTCGGTTGGTCGATTGGTACCTGAGGAAACATGACGGTGTAGTAAGCCATGAATGCCGGAATCTCGATCGTTTTCGAGAGTCGATCTCATCGGGCAATGCGATTCTATTGGCACCCAATCATTGCCGTTACGCCGACCCATTGGCGCTCGGATGGCCTGCACGCGAAGCGGGCACGCACGTTCATGCGATTGCGAGTTGGCATCTTTTTGCAAAGTCATGGTTAGACGCTTTCTCAATCCAAAAAATGGGTGGCTTTAGTCTCTTTCGAGAAGGCCCCGATCGTCAGTCGTTGGAAACCGCAATCGACATTCTGACTCACGCGAGACGGCCGCTGATCATTTTTCCAGAAGGCACGACCAATCGAACGAATGACGTTTTACAACCGTTGCTTGATGGGGTGGCTTTCATCGCAAGAACGGCAGCGAAGCGGCGAAAGAAAGAATGCGATGGCCAAGTGGTTGTGCATCCCGTCGGCATCAAGTACCTGTTCAAGGGAAACATACATGATTGGGGCGGAAATGCGGCATCCGATCTTGAAAGGCGATTGGGATGGAGGCCGAGGCATGGAGTTGATCTTGTTGAACGCATCAAGTCTCTTGCAGAAGCGTTGTTGGCAACTCGCGAGACGCTCTATCTTGGCAGTGGGCAAACCGGTCCGCTCGCCGATCGGCGCAACCAACTTGTAGAACATCTGCTGTCCTCCGCCGAAGCACGCTTCGATTTGGGTGCCGAGTCCAGTTCAAATCCGCTTTCACGAGTTCGACGATTGCGTTCGATGATCTCTCCAATGCTGCAAGAATCATCAACGAGACAACGGAAAGAGGAGCTATACCATCTCGTTGATGGAATCGAATTCGCTCAGCAACTCTACTCTTACCCGGACCGCTATCTGCTGACGACGCCCGTGACGGATACACAGATCCTAGAAACACTGGAGCGAATGCAGGAAGGGTTTATTGGAAAGTCAACCAACCCCAATCCACTCCATGCAGTGATCGAGTTTGGAACCGCGATCGCGGTAAATCCCGACAAAACGCCGAAGGGGGAAGGCGACCCGTTGATGCTACAAATTGAATCGCAGTTAAGAGAGATGATTGGTCGATTGGCTCGGGAAGCAAACGTCATTTCGTCCTAGCGGAACGCCGGCAAACCGGCTTCGGGACCGACTTGCAGCACATGCCAACCTCAATCGCGTTGGGTTTTGGGAAACCTATCCTCCACTGAAAGCCGTTGACGGTGAACGGTCGCGCAAAGCCTAGGGGAGTCGGCTTTTGACCGGCTCAAAACGGAGAACGGGTGATGCCCACCCGTGAGGAACTTTCGCGACAAAACGCGAGTTGTCTTCGAAGATCCGTCGTTTGGGCGGATCGATTTGAAAGGCGAGGGAAATTCCATGGCAGACTCTTTCAACCTCGCGAAAATCGGTTATTGTTGGAGTTGGTTTTGCGAGTTGGCTTGGTCGTCCCCGTCCCTCTGAAAGATTGATGTGGGTAGGAACGAGTGTGGCCTGCAAGCGGTGTGCTTCTGCGGTGGTAGGTAGAAGACGTTAGGCATGACATGCCCAATCGGCGGCGGAATGTACCGTTGCCAAGGCGGGCGTCCTTCAATCACATCTTTGGGAAATTTTAGGGGAACCGTTTACATGGCAAAATCCAAGTTAGAGTACATTTGGCTTGACGGCTATCAGCCGACTCAGACGCTTCGAAGCAAGACCAAGGTCGAAGATGATTTCAGTGGCAACGTTGAAGATGCCAAGCTGTGGTCATTTGACGGCTCAAGCACTCAGCAGTCCTCCGGTGGCAAGTCGGACCTGTTGCTCAAACCGGTATTCTGCTGCCCAGACCCAGATCGATTGGGTGGCAACGGGTGGTTGGTAATGTGCGAAGTACTCAATGCTGACAAGACTCCTCACCGTACCAACGGACGCTCGACGATCGACGATGATGATGACGATTTCTGGTTCGGTTTCGAACAAGAATACTTTCTGTGGGATCCTGAAACCCAGAAGCCACTTGGCTTTCCGAAAGAGGGCTATCCTGCTCCGCAAGGACCTTATTACTGCAGCGTTGGTGCAGAACGAGCCGTCGGTCGTGATCTGATCGAAGAACATCTTGAGCTATGCATTCAGGCGGGCTTGAACATCGAGGGCATCAACGGTGAAGTGGCCAAAGGCCAGTGGGAGTTCCAAATTTTCGCCAAGGGCGCGAAGCGCGCCGGCGACGAAATTTGGGTCGCTCGCTTTCTACTCGAACGAACCGCGGAGAAGTACGGATTGGCGATCAATTATCACTGCAAGCCAGTCAAGGGTGACTGGAACGGCAGCGGTATGCACGCCAACTTCAGCAACACAGTTCTTCGCACCTGCGGAAGCAAAGAGGTTTACGACACGACTTGCAACGCATTCCAACCACGCATCAAGCAGCACATCGACGTCTACGGTGCCGATAACCACCAGCGTTTGACCGGTCTGCACGAAACGCAGTCGATCGATAAATTCAGCTATGGTGTCATGGACCGTGGTGCTTCGATCCGCATTCCAATCTTTACCGTCGAACACGGTTGGAAGGGCTGGTTGGAAGATCGTCGTCCGGCTTCGAACGCTGACCCTTACATGGTCGCAAGCGCTATCATCGCAACCGTACGAACAGCCGATGTCAGTCAGCCGGCATAACCACGTTGGTTAAAATTTAAGTCTTCAGAACCCGGTGTTGCGAAAGCGATATCGGGTTCTTGCTTTTCAGCTCTCTTACATCAAAAGGGAAATCAGTTGGAACCTGCAATCATTCTTTCTGGAACGGATCCTGATCTTCCGAGCCGTCCGCCGGTTGGCAACAAGCGTTACACGAACCTCCGTGAAATGGCCCGTGGTGGCAATGCCTTACTTCGCAGTGGTTTCGATACGGTCATCGGTCGAACCGTCGCCATCAAAACGCTACTTCCCGAACAATATGGCAACCACGAGGAACGGCGTCGCCTGCTTCGTGAGGCTCGTGTCACGGCCCAGTTGCAACATCCGGGCACGGTCCCGGTTTACGAAATCGGCGACGATGATTTTTGGGGCGTCTACTTCACGATGAAGCGAATCTCGGGGGAAAACTTCTTCGAGGCATTGAAACGAATTGCCAGAAAAGACGAAGCGACGATGGCAGCGTTCTCTTTGTCTCGTCGCATCGAGATTGTCGTGCAAACCTGCCAAGCGCTCGCTTATGCGCACGCACGCGGCGTCATCCACCGTGACGTGAAGCCCGAAAACATTTGGGTTGGAAACTTCGGTGAAGTGGTGCTTCTGGACTGGGGCGTCGCGAAGGTGTGGGGACATCCCGATGACAATCAACCGATTCGGCAAAGTTCGCTTGCGGTCGATCCGACCAAAGCCTCCGAGACTCAGCTCCTCACCTTGACCGCAGGCGGCCAACGCCCAGGAACCCCGCTTTACATGTCTCCAGAACAGGTCGACGGAAAGCGAGGGATCGATGAACGCAGCGACATGTTCAGTGCGGGAGTCGTGCTCTATGAATCACTTGCATTGCGAGAGCCGTTTCGTGGGCAGGATATTGACGAGACGTTCAACAACATCAAGCACGCACAGGTACCGCCCCCGAGCGAACTCGCTCCGGATGCAGGCATCACGCCGGAGATGGATGCTGTCGTAATGAAAGCGATGCAAAAAAAACCAAGTGATCGCTTTCAGACGATGAGAGATTTGATCGCGGCATTGCGAGCGGTTGCCTGACCGCCGTGTGTCGTTGTTTGAAAACCCTAGGCGTCTAGGGTGGTTCTGACCTTGTTCCATCGTACGCACTGGACCAAAAGAACGGTCGCCGTGATCGGAACCGCTACAAACACGATCGCGTTCCCCAACGATTCGCTTCGGGGATCGTCGTTTGCGTCAAGGATCAAAAACAATGTGTAAGCGATGTAGAACGCAAGTAGCAGGAAGCCTTCGCCACGCGAGATTTTTCCGCCGGTGAAAAAGATCGGTAAAGCCACCATGGCAACGGCGATCATGACCGGTAAATCAAACTGCACGATCTGCGACGTGAGTGGGAGCCCGGACGGAGCAATCATCGATGCCATGCCAAGAACCCCGAGAATGTTAAACAAGTTGCTGCCCACGACATTGCCAACGGCAATGTCGCGTTCTCCTTTCAGGGTTGCAACCAGCGACGTGACCACTTCGGGAAGTGAAGTCCCGATCGCAATGATTGTCAAACCAATCACCAGTTCGCTCACGTCGAGCCACCTAGCAAACTGCACGGCAGTATCGACAAGCCAGTTCGCGCCAAGAACGAGCATTCCTAAACCGATAAGGACAAAGATCGTATTGCTGAGTACGCGAATGCCGAAAGGCTTGTCGTTTGATTCATTAAGAGATTCTTTCGCGCCGTCGCCTGCCTCAGTTCGTCCCCGTTTGCGACTAACGTAAATCAGCCCAATCGTATAGATCAGTAAGCTTGAGAACAGCACGATACCATCGACACGACCAAAGCTTCCATCAAGTCCTATCAATAGCGTCACGATCGAAACACCAATCACGAGCGGTAAGTCGAAACGGATCAATTGGCGTGATACGATCAGTGGTGCGACGATCGACGAAAGGCCGAGGATGAACAAAATGTTGAAGATGTTACTGCCGACAACGTTGCCTACGCAGATATCCGCTTGACCAGATAACGCGGCTTTGGAACTGACTGCGAACTCGGGCGCACTCGTTCCGAACGCGACGACGGTCAATCCTACTACTAGCGGCGAGATGCCTAGCATTGTAGCAAGTCTTGAGGAACCTCTCACAAGCAGCTCGGCTCCGACGACCATCAACGCAAGTCCAGCAACGAAAAACAGAATCGGCATCCACATCATTTTAACATCTTATCGAATTAGGTTTTCAACTCGCTCCGCGAATCGCACGGGTTGTTGCTCGACGGCTTTCCCTTCCAATGCGGCGATCCAGACTTCCGGGTCATCACCAAAGTTCTTGCCGGTCGTTCGACGCAACGATCTCATTGCAATTCCTCTCGTTGCTGGATCGCGATCTTCTAACGCGATCTTGAGTGCATCGGTTGCCACCGGCCCTTTGTGTTTGCCAAGCGCAGCGAAGGCAGCTTTGCGAACATCTTGATCGGTCGTACTGCCGGCAGTCTCCGCCAACATTCGAGTCGCTTCGGCGTCATTTCGTGAAGCGAGGGTTTCGCAACACGCCATACGAACCTTCGTGCTTTCGTCTGTCAATCCTTCTCGCACGATATTATCTGCCATCGCATCATTGAGCTGTCCAGCAGCCATCACAGCGAGTCGTCGCATTTCGGGACTCTCGTCATGCTCCATGATTTGATCGAGATTCTCCAACCAGTACGCTTGCCGATCTTTGTTCAGCCGAGGCATCGTTCCGACAAGTTTTTCGAGTTCCTTGCGACGCTTATAATCGGTAATCCCGTACTTTTCGTCTTCTTTCCACTGTTTTTGAGAGTAGTACGGGTTGATCACCTTCAACCCATACAACGGGCCATCATGGCATCCGGACGCGGAAACCATCAGCCCAGTAACGCCGATCGCCAAAAGCCATCGTCGCGTGCGAAGTGTCTTATTGCTTGAGAATTCCATCAACCGATCGATCGGTAGGAGGATTAAAAAAACGATCTCGAGAATCGATTATTGGAGTACCAAAAGGCAAATGCTTGCCGAAAGGTCAATCTGGTTGGTGAATAGGCAAATCAGCGAAATGATATGATCGCTATGGACCAGAGCGAGGATTTTTCAGTACCGTCCCGACGGTCAACCGAAGGCGTTTTTGCCGACGGAGTTTACTCGCGAGCCCATCCATGCAGTTGTTGCTTCGATTTCGAGATCTCCTCCTGCCAGTAGGCGTTATCGCTTGCTTGCTGGTGATTATGGTCCCGTTGCCGGCCGTCTTAATGGACCTCTTGCTCACTGCCAACATTACCGTCGGATTGGTAGTGCTGCTGACGACGATTTTCGTAAAAACACCCCTTGAATTCAGCATCTTCCCGTCGATGCTTCTTGCCACAACGCTGGCGAGATTAGTACTCAACATCGCCACGACCCGATTGATTCTAACAGGTACCGATTCCAAAAAAATGGGAGCGGCTGGCAGCGTCATTCAAGCTTTCGGTGAGTTCGTATCCGGGGACAGCATCGAAGTCGGAATCATCATCTTCGGGATCATTACCTTGATCCAATTCGTCGTCATCACCAAAGGTTCGGGTCGAATTAGTGAAGTCGCTGCAAGATTCGCCTTGGACGGAATGCCTGGCCGCCAGATGGCGATCGACGCCGATTTGAACGCCGGGTTAATCGACGAAAAAGAGGCACAGCGTCGTCGACAGGAAATCGGGGCTCAGGCTGACTTTTACGGGGCGATGGACGGTGCGAACAAGTTCGTTCGCGGTGACGCGATCGCGGGGCTGGTGATCATGGCGATAAATATCATCGGCGGCCTCTACATTGGGGTAATGCGTTACGGAATGACCGTTGCGGAAGCTGCCGAGCTATTTACGAAGTTAACCATCGGTGACGGACTGGTAAGCCAAGTTCCGGCACTACTCATTTCGCTGGCTGCCGGTTTGTTGGTCACGCGAAGTGGGCAAAGCAGCGATATGCCCGTTGTCTTCATGCAACAGTTGTTCGGTAACTCAAAAGCGCTAATGGTTGCTGGGGCTTTCATGGGACTGATGATTGTGACCAATCTTCCTGCCTTACCAATGGCGACATTGGGAGCCGGTTGCGTGGGACTTGCAATCGTGATGAATCGACAAACGGCCAAGGATACGGAACTCGCGCAGCGCAAGAAAGAAACCGAACGCATCGCCTCGACCACTCCCATAGAAAAACGCGTCGAAGATTACCTCAGCGTTGATCCGATGGAGATGACGATTGGTTTGGGCCTTCTCGCCCTCGCCGATCCATCTCGCGGTGGTGACTTAATGGAACGAATCGCGGGCGTACGAAATTCCATTGCATCCGATATCGGCATCTTGCTGCCAAAAGTTCGTGTCCGTGACGAAGTCAGTATTGGTGACTTCGAATACGAGATTCGTATCGCGGGAAATCCGATAGCCCGTGCGACCGTACTGCCGAACAAGTATCTGGCAATTGACTCCGGTGCAACTACTGGTGTAGTCGATGGCGAACCGACTCGCGATCCGACGTTTGGTCAACCAGCGGTCTGGATCGATCCACAACGACGTGAACAGGCCGCCATTTATGGTTATACGACAGTCGAACCAGGCGCCATCCTGGCAACGCATCTCCAAGAGATCGTCCGTCGTCATGCAGATGAACTGTTGACGCGCGATGCGACCAAGCACTTGATCGATGAGCTGAAGCAAGTCTCGCCTGCGGTCGTTGATGAGCTCATTCCTGGTGTCATGAAGGTGGCCGAGATTCAGCAGGTGTTGCAGATGCTGCTTCGAGAAGATGTCCCAATTCGGCAACTCAGCATCATCTTAGAAACCCTTGGTGACTACGCGCCCAGAACGAAAGATCCCGTTTGGCTGGTCGAGTACGTTAGGCATCGCCTGGCGAGAACGATTAGTACCCGTTACCGCGATGCAAACAAACGACTTCATGTGGTAGCGATTGATCCCGCGATGGAAGATCGAATCGCTGCCGGTATCGAACATAGTGACCGAGGATTATTTATCCGAATGAGCCCTCAAGCAGTCGAACTCACTTGCCAAAGAATCGACCTAGGCATTAAGAAGCTTGTGTCGCAAGGACACATGCCGGTCATTTTGGTTAGCCCGCGAATCAGACCTGGGCTACGCCAGTTAACGGCGGCGTCCATGCCTCGATTGAGAGTGATCTCTTACAACGAAATCACTCAAGACACACAAATCGAATCACTTGGCATCGTGACCGATGCCTAAGCTTTGTTTTCTCGTTAACTCTGCTACCTCTGTCGATCCAACTGTTAAACATCATGCACATTCGCACATTCCGAGCCGAAAGCCTTCAAGACGCGTTGGAAGAAATCCGTCGCCAGATGGGCAACGACGCGTCGGTACTGCACACTCGGCAAGTGCGTGATGGCTGGCTCGGGTGGCTCGGAAGAACTTCGGTCGAAGTCACTGCTGGGCTTCGCGATCACCAGACTCAACAAACTGAACTTCGAATCTTCGAACGCAACGACGGTTTGTCGGCCAATGCCCCTCGATATCCGATGGAGCTGCAAGATTTGCGGACCATGCTCCTGATCGCCGGTGTTGACGAACCTGTCGCGGACCGCTGGGTCGCCGAGACCCACGCTTTTGGCGTCACGGTTCCTGGAGGGGTATCATCGAGTGCTTGGAGCGATTGCCTCAAACGGACCGTCATCCGTCAGATTAAAATTGCTCCGCCAATTCATGTGCCTCTCGGTGCTCGACGGGTCGTCGCTCTCGTCGGACCGACCGGTGTTGGAAAAACGACAACGATCGCAAAACTCGCGGCCGGCTTTCGCCTCGAGGCGAAACGGCGAGTAGGACTAATCACGATCGACACGTTTCGAATTGCTGCGGTTCAACAGCTTCAAGCATATGCGGAGATCATGGAACTTCCGATGGAGGTTGTTGATGATCCCAAGCATATGCGTGGTGCTCTCGACCGACTTGCTGACGTCGACTTGGTGTTGATAGACACGGCGGGGCGAAGCCCGCGCAGCGACGCACGTATCGCACAGTTGAAAGAGATCCTCGCCGCCGCGGCACCCGACGAAACCCATTTGGTTGTAAGTGCCACAAGCAGTCGAGAAACGATCGCTAATATCATCGATGGTTTCACACCTGTTCAGCCCACCGCAATGATCCTTACCAAGCTTGATGAAGCGGTTCAGACTGCGGGCCCATTGTCGGCTTTAGACGGAAAAAACATACCGATCAACTATGTAACCGATGGGCAACATGTTCCCGACGACATTCGGGTCGCTGACGCTGAGTCGTTGGTACAGTCGTTACTCGCATCGCACTTAACTTCCGGTTCTCTGAGCGGTTTTTTGGGAACTCAACGGGCCGCGTGAGACTTTTTAGGAAACGGCTGCGCCGATCACGAATACGAAACAATAATAGTAAAAGATTATATCAAAAAGGAGTGAACCCCAGACTGCATAGCACCCGATACGAACTAAGTGGCCTCACGGACTCAACGAAATTGACATGAATCAATTTTCCGAAAGTGCGTCTGGGTCGAAAGACCTAGTTTGGTTCATGTTTCGGACCCGTCGAGACGGCAATCACCATGCACCGTTCGTATGCATTATCTCTTGGAGCAATCGCCATGGCTTTGGTATTGCTCAGAGGAGCCTTGCATCGCGAATTGGCAGCAGAAGTAGCCGTCGAGTCGATCATGGCATTGGTGTTGTTTGCTGTGTTGGGGGCGATCGCAGGAGCGATCGTGGACTACTTGGTTCGAGACGATTTGGAACGACAGTATCGCGAACGCGTTGCTTGGTATTGCGAGCAGCATGAGCAACGACGAGCGAAAAAGAATAAGTAAAGCCGTGTTCCGAGAAGCAATGATTCGCTTCAGAGACATGGATGATGTACGACATGACCACGGAGGATTGGATGCCTGCAACCGTCACAGCTGATGAAGACATTCTGCAAGTTTGGGCCGTATTTCGCGAAATGGCGAAAGACGATCCTGATCGTGAGCCCTTGCGAAACCGTCTCGTCGAACGATACATGCCCCTCGTTCGTTACAACGGGGAAAAGATTTGGCAACGGTTGCCTGATGGAGTCGAACTCGACGATCTTATCAGTGCCGGAATCTTCGGTTTGATGGACGCGATCGACGCGTTTGACCTCGAACGCGGTGTCAAGTTTGAGACCTACTGCGTTCCTCGAATCCGAGGAGCGATTCTCGACGAGTTGCGGACGATGGACTGGGTTCCTCGTTTGGTACGAAGCAAAGCAAGTAAGCTTAACGAAGCTCGAAAGCACCTCGAAACAAAGCTGGGACGCGTCCCAACTGACGTCGAACTTTCCACTCACATGGAAATTCCGATCTCAGAGCTTGAAAAAATGCAGTCCGACGCCAACGCGGTCGGCTTGGTATCTCTCAACAAAAAATGGTATGAGACAGATAGCTACAAGGACGTTCGAGAAATCGATATCCTTGAAGACAAAAAGGGCGAAGACCCTACCCGTCGTGTCCAAAAGACTGACTTGATGAAGCTGGTTACCAAGGGACTCAATCGCAACGAGCGATTGATTATCATCCTCTATTACTATGAGGAATTGACCATGAAAGAGATCGGAGCGACACTCGATCTTTCCGAGTCGCGAGTCAGTCAGATGCACAGTGCGATCGTTAGTCGATTGCAGGAGCAACTTGGTCGCCGCCGTCCCGAATTCGGTACATGAGCATTCGCTGACTGAGATGCGAAACGAGCAAGTCTCGCGAGCCTCCTCTCCGTCGATTACAATTCAAAGCCCCACTGACTATCAGCGGGGCTTTGTTGCTTTTACGATCGGCGCGCTCGATGCTGATTCTCATTGACGGCTATAACATGATTGGGCCCGTTGCGCCGCCAGGTAGAGGTCGGTCGACGGATTGGCTAAGAAATGAACGACAGCGGCTGATCAGTAATCTTGCGATTGGTTTAGGTGACGTGCTTTCGCGGCAGACGACGATCGTCTTCGACGCGGCAGGTGCGTCGACTAGCGAACTGGCTCGCTTGGGACTTGAGAATCGATACCAGCAACTGGGAATGACGATCGAGTTTGCGACCGAGTACCGAGATGCCGATGAACGCATTGTCGAACTGATCGCAGAACACTCAGCACCAAAGAGACTCACCGTGATTTCGTCTGACCACCGAATCCAGACGGCGGCAAGGCGCCGCGGTGCCCTCGCGATCGATAGCGAAGTCTGGCAGGATGGCTTGACCGAAGGGCGTGTCGTTCTCGCGATTCCCTGGCCGCCCGACGCTAAATCCAGTATTCCCTTCCACTCGCAGGAACCGGAATCCGAGAAAGATGGCCTGCTTCGCGGCGACGTCGAACACTGGCTCTCGGAATTCGGATTCTCCGACGACGAGTCGACCCAGCGTCGATCGCCCGACAATCCGTTTCCCGAGGGCTACGGCGAAGACTTGCTTTAGGATCGAGAACGAAACGCGGGAAATGAAGTCACCTCGAACTGAGCGGACTGACTTTCTACACTGATCGTTGCTAGACCGGAAATCGGCAACACTTTGCCTAAGTTTCGCGAGCTGTTTTGTATTGTTACCGCCGTCGGTCTGATCCCCACTGTCAAGGATTTGTTGTCTCTCATGGCTTCCATGGAAAAAATCGTATCGCTTTGCAAACGGCGAGGCTTCCTGTTTCAGTCCAGCGAAATTTACGGCGGCCTGCAAGGGTTCTGGGACTATGGTCCGTTGGGCGTCGAGCTGAAACGCAACCTCAAGGATGCTTGGTGGCGAGACATGTGCTCGGGCCACAATGAGTTGATTCAGCAAACCGGTGCCCCCTCCACGTTTGATATGGTTGGGCTCGATTCGACGATCATCATGCACCCCCAGATTTGGAAATGCAGTGGACACTATGACATGTTTCACGACTATATGGTCGATTGCCGTGAAACAAAAAAGCGTTATCGCCATGACCAAGTTCGAGGCCGATGGGTCACCCATCAAGAGACCAAAGTTTTCGTTACCACCATGGCCGAAGCCGATACCGAACAAGATGATATACAACATCGCGCACTCAAGTTCTTTCGCCTGAGGCCCAAAGATGCAGAGTCGTTGTCTTTTGATGGTCCCAGCACAACGCTTGACAATGTCGATGAGTTTTCGGCGGTACTTGGCCCTGACGCAAAGTCGCTCGGCACCTTAACCGAACCTCGCGAATTCAACTTGATGTTCAAGACTACGCTCGGCGCTCTGGGGGGCGAAGACGACTATGCGTTCCTTCGCCCTGAAACGGCCCAAGGAATCTTTGTCAACTTCAAGAACGTACTCGACAGCACGCGGATTGGCATTCCGTTCGGAATCGCGCAGGTCGGTAAGAGTTTCCGTAACGAAATCACGCCTCGCAATTTCACGTTCCGCTCGCGAGAGTTCGAGCAGATGGAGATCGAGTTTTTCTGCCACCCGAATAGCTCGCAGGAATGGTATCGATTCTGGCGTGATCGTCGACTCGCTTGGTACCAGTCACTCGGGCTTTCTCGCGAGTCGCTTTTGATGCGCGAGCACGCGAAAGAAGAATTGGCCCACTACAGCGTTGGCACCGCAGACATAGAGTATGCATTCCCGTTCTTGCCCGAAGGAGAATATGGCGAGCTTGAAGGGATCTCGCATCGTGGTGACTTTGATCTTCGAAGCCACATGGAAGGTAAACTCGATCCGTCAACGTGTCCGATGGTTGTCGAGCTGGATGAGAACGGTAAACCAAGGCATCGGGGAAGCGGTCGTGATTTGACGTATCGTGACGACGTCACCGGTGAACGCTTCACGCCTCATGTTGTCGAGCCCTCAGCAGGTGCAGATCGCGGCGCACTTGCATTCCTTTGTGAAGCCTACCACGAGGACGAGGCACCCGATGACAGTGGAAAGCTTCAAACTCGTGTCGTCATGAAACTACATCCACGCTTGGCACCGGTAAAAGCTGCCGTGTTCCCACTTGTGAAGAAAGATGGAATGCCGGAACTCGCGCAGGAAATTTACGCGGAATTGAAGCGCGACATGGCGGTCTTCTACGACGAGAAAAGTGCGGTCGGTCGCCGATATCGTCGGCAAGATGAAGCGGGAACGCCCTATTGCATTACCGTCGATGGTGAATCGCTTACTGACAAGACCGTCACGATTCGCGATCGTGATACGTTGGAACAAACTCGTATCAAGATCGATGAACTTGCGGTCGAATTAAAGCAGCGAATGATGGCCTAACCAAGCCGGATAATACAAACAAAAAGCCACGTTCTATTGAACGTGGCTTCGTTGGTCTACAAAAGAAATTCAGAAGCGCTAGAAACCTTTGAACGGGTGCGCTGCAGAATCTTTCTTTGCAATCATCTCCGATGCCGATGGCTTGCCTTTCATCGCATTCGAAATCGCGTCCTTGGTCGCTTGATAATTATAGTTGTAAATCTTTTCATCATCTTCGGCGGCTGGGTGTATGAACACTCCGCAAACGACCAATAGGTTTTCGGCTTGGTCTTGAGGAATCACTCCATCGCTAACACTATCGGCTACTGCTTTGGCAACTGCGGCTTGCGCTGGGCCGAACATTTGCATGACTTGCTTGATGCCTTTCATGGTGACCTTGGTTACCATGACGGTCGCAGGCTTCACAGCTAAGTTCGGTTCAAGAACGGCAAGAAGATTGGTATGTCCTTCACTTTGGTTGACAAGAGCGTTCGCAAACGCGGTGCCGACGGGGCTATCCTTGCTTCCAATCATCAAGTCGATGTGCGCCACTTCGTTGCCATCGCCAGTGAGTGCTTCGCCAATGTAGAACTGCATGTTAAGACTACCTGCAAAAAAGAATCGGGTGGGGTTGGGATTTTAACAGACTGGGCAAGATTAAGCAGCGATTTGTATTGATGCAACCACCCACGCAAATCAAATCAGTCGACACTCCGCGAAATTCGCTCGTTTTGATTGGCAGTTCGGCCCGAGCGGCTGCTTTCGACGCGAAACTTGCAGGTTTTAAACTGCTTGCCGTCGATCGTTTTGGTGATGAAGACTTGGTCGCCATCTGTGAACAGTGGATTCTGTATGACGACCAACAAGAATGGTTGAAAACGACGACTGCTTGGCCCGACAGTCCGATCGTTCCTGTCGGCGGTTTTTCTTGGGAAAGCCTGCAAAAATGTCCGACGTTTATCGGGCTTGATTTGCGAACCCGTCTACTTGCCTATCCCTCTGAAGCGACCCTCGCCGAGCTGAACTCACCGAATCGCTTGACGGATGTTGCAAAGGTCTGCGGCATCGCCTTTCCAGAGACCTGGGAACTCAAAGACGAAAGAATGGTGCCGATCGCCCCGAGGTGCCTTCAACAGCCAGCGCAGGCGAAATACTGGCTAATCAAGCCACGTAAGCATGCCGGCGGTGTTGGCATTCGAAGGTGTAACCGTACCGATGCGATCTTGCCTCAAGAGCGTCGGCAATGGATGGTTCCTGGTCGTCCGATCGGAGCGAACTTCATTGCCACCGGCCAACCGTTTCCGATCAAGGCAATCCCGTTAGGCGTTTTCGGCGGAATCACGTATCGCCGAAACAAGTCGCAACCCTATCTGTATGGCGGTTCCTATGGACCGCTTCAGCTTCCTAATGACATTTCGAATCGAATTGACGCTCTCGGACAAGCAGTCGCTGAAACGTTCTCCCTGCGAGGCTTATTCAATATCGACTTGATCCTTTCTCCTGATCAATCGCTATGGTTGCTGGAGGTCAATCCACGGTACAGCGCATCAATGGAACTAGTAAGTCGACGAGCGGCAACAAAAACGCCTGCTAACGACGTTTCAAAATCATCATTGATCGATTTGCATCTGGGATGCTACCAGAATCGCGACACCATTGTGCATGAGATAGAAGCTTACAAGGAGACACTCGCAAGATGTTCGTCGGCGATGGTATCAAGCAAACGCATCGTTTACGCGAAACAGGATGTCATTCATCCTCGAAGTTCGATTAAGTCGATACTTGTCGACGAAAAGGTGTGCATCGCTGATCTGCCTAATTCAGACTTACGAATTCGAGCAGGCGAGCCAATTTGTACCGTGATCTGCAGCGACCAAGATACAATTCACCTGATGCTTCAAAAATCGGCTCGCGCCGCTCGACTCGTCAGGGCGACTTGCGTGGATCACCACTGACGAACTAGCAGTCCCAAGTTTTACTCACCTCGCTCGTCGGCGAACGAGTACAGGCGGAAGCCGCGCTGAGTCGAAATCTCGTCGACGACCTTTAAGCCACCCATGGGATCAAACATCAAGATCATTCCAGGTTCCGTTTGGTTTTCTGGAATCTGAAAGGTCTTTGCAATCGCAAGTTCCTTGCCACCGGTTAGGTCAAGCACAACGTTTGAAGTATTGACGGTTTGCTCGGGCGTCTTGCGTACTTCGAGCATCACCGGGTCTGGAACTTCGATTACACCTGTCTTATTGAGAACCGAGCCGCGGCCAACGTCAGCAAAAACAGGAAGCGAAGCTCCGAGCTTGGGGTCAAATTGGACCACCACCGCTTTGCCTTTTGGCGCTTTGCTGTTGAACTCGATTTGGGTCGCTCCCACCGTATAAGATTTTACGGTTCCCGGATCGACTGGACCAGCAAAAGCCTCGTTCAAGCTAGGTAGTGAGACAACTGGGCTGGGTGTACTGAATTCACTCCACAGCGACGAACTCCGCATCGCTTGAGGATCTTTTTTCAGCATTTCTGCTGATCCTGTCTTCAACTTTTCGACACGCCGAAAAACTTCGGAAGAAAGCGTGCTGGTTCTAGGGTCCGCCATTGGGTTGGCAGGAAAGTTAGGGTCTTCAACGGCAATGCGGATACGATAAACGTACTTTCGTCCCGGCTGCGGCGAACCAGGGTCATCTCCTTTAAAGCTGCGGAAATCGTAGAACCGGATCAGCTTGAAGTCGGGCTGTTCGACCTTTGCGCCCGCGCCATACGGATTCGCGCCATAGCCTCCCCCGTAGCCACCCTCCATTCCTGACATCATCCCAGGGTCACCGTAGCCACCCGATTGCATCATCGCGCCAGCTCTCGCTCGATTCTTGAACACATCACCACCGTCGCCCGGAAGAATTGGCCCGGCTGGCAGTTCGGTCTTCTTAGGGTCAGCAAGAAGGCTTCCCGGCAACGGCTCGTCCCCGACTGGGATTTTTGGATGGGTTGCGAACCAACTGTAGTGATCCAAAAGCACAGGTGGAATCGCGGCGGTTAGCTCCGCATCGCGATACTTTCCTGCAACCACTTCCTTAGCCATTCCTGACCAAACTTTAAGCAGAAGTTGCTGATAGTATCGAGACGTCCCTCGCAAAACCCAGTCTGCATCGACCAGTTGCTCGACCGGTTTGTTGGTTACATCAGCACGCTGAAGTTCAAAGCCAAGATAAAAGGGCTGATCACGCTGTAAATTATATCCGTCGGCCTGCGACAACGCTTCTTCAAACGCTTCGTAGATCTGTTTTTGAGGCATCAAAGCCACGCCCGCGATGAATTGCCCAACGGTTGGTTGAACATCGGTGAGCGCACCTACTGGACGAAACCCCTGATCATACAATGTGGCATCGACCTTACGAATCGGCGTAACGGCAACTGCTCCCGGTATCCCCCCCATTCCTTCGCCATAGGAAGAATCCATGCCTTCCATCCCTTCCATGCCAGAGCCGTACATCGACTCCATCCCTTCCATATTCATGCGATTCCGCTTTGGCTTCGGCTTTGGCTTCTCCACCTTTACGATCGGATCCGCTTGTTCAAGCGTCTTGAGCGCATAAACGCCAGCCGACTTAATCGCCAGCGAGGCGACAACGCCCGTTACTTGCAGTTCAATAGGAACCGGAATTTTTGGATCGCCGCGTTTCAAACTGAGGTCGACCGATTTCGACTCCCAAGGAACCGGCAGGACATAAGGGGTAGGATCTACTGGCTTAATCGTCTCATTGGTCCTCGCGACGATGTTAACGTCGGTAACTCGAGTTTCCTTAATCATGTCCCAGCGACCCGCGGTATCGATCGATCCTTTGACCTGGGTGGCCGATTGCTGCATCTTTTCAGGTTGATGTTTCGCCAAAATATCTGGTTTGGTGACTCCCTGATAAATCAGAAACAACGCCACCAAGACAAGCAAGCCGAAGATAAACTTTTCGACGTTGCGAAAAAGGAACTCCTTCAGGGCATCGGCATTCATCGTCTAATTCCTTTCTGAGTCGCTGTATGGGACAAGTTATGTTGGCTAACCAACGGACAAGATTCAACGTTTGTGGTCACGAAATTCGCACAGGTAGTTCTAGCGATCGCTTCCGGGGTAACCACGACGCACCGGCCGCGGGTGGCGCATTAACTGCTTCCGCAGCCGGTGGTGATACTTCTGCGCCAGGGACTGCGGGTGTAGGTAGAGCGTCTCGTGCGGGAGCGGGAACGACTGTTGTACCGGCAGGGACAGTCGCATCAGGCGTTGCGTTGACTGGAGCCGCTTCGGGCGCGACGGCGCTGCCATCAAGGACCGATTGGCCCTCGATCACCGTTTCTTCAGTCACTTTTTCAACACCCAAGTTTTCTGCAATCGGTGGATTGTAGACGTAGATGATCCCGTATACCTCGACATCGAGGTCAAGTGGAAACTGCTCTTTGGTTGCACCGGTCGGCCCGGGTGTCATCCCACCCATACCTGAATCCATGCCCTCGCCATAACCACCGCCTTCCATGCCACTACTGGATTCCATACCGCCGCCGTAATCACCACCGCCAGCTCCCGCAGCAGACGAGGTTCCTGATGGAAGGATTCTGACTTGTTTCACTTCCACCATCAGTTGCGCGCTGCCACATTTCGCGATCAAGTCGGGGATCGCCCTTTGATCCATCTTGAAGCTCATCATCACAGGAACCCGCTTGGCAACCGCCATGAAGGCATCGGCCGGCTGCTTACTCGCAAGCGCGGAGCGGAGCGTTGCCGCGAGCAGGGGTTTTCCGCTGGTATCGACGTACCGATTGTCCCCTGGATCCAATGCCACCCCTCCCGCCATCATGCCTGAGTCCATTCCCATGCTGCCAGACGACATGTCTCCGCCCATGTATTCATCGCCGCCACCCATGCTCATGTAGTCACCGCCCATACCTGAGGCGAGGTCACTGCTGGGCTTTGAAATGCTACCTGCCGTTGTCTTTACCGAACTACCAATTGCAATCCGATTGATCTCGTGGATTTTCGCCTGAAAACGTTGACCAGCGTCCCCGTTTACACTTGCAATGATCTGCATTAACTGCCGAAGTATCCAAAGATTTTCCTGAGAATACAGCACATCAAGAGTTGTTGGTTGACCACCGTTCCAAGGAAACAAATCGGTCACTAACGATTGTTGGCTAGACGTTTCCCACTTGACCAGCGGTCCTTCTTCCGGCACGCCACCTGCACCGTACATCATCGGTCCGCCGCCGCTACCTCCGCCATCGTATTCAGCACCGGACATCCCACCTCCGCCCGCACTTTTTTCTACGTCGGCCGTCCACTTTGTTTGTGCGATTTCAGCAATGCCGGGTAGAACCGCAGGGATGTAATATCGATACCGATTCAGAAGCGTACTTTCTTTTTCTTTTTCCTCCGGCGTTGGGAACTCAACTGCCAATTCGATTGGCGTCAAATCCTTGAACTCTCGAACGAAATCTTCTTGAAGACTGGCAGGCCAAAGAAGAATTTCCTGCTGCCGCTTGTAGACACTGGTCCAGGCGTCGAGCACTTCTTGCTCACGAGCCTTGATCAATTTCTGCATTTGCTCATGGGTTTCAAGATTTGGGTGCTCGGCCATCTTGGAGCTCACAGAGGTAACCCGCTGGGCATCGCTTTCGATTTTACTACTTGCCGTCTGGTATTCGGCAACGAGTTTACCACTCGCCATCCACCAAATGGCGAGGGATCCGATCGTGACCAAGACGGTCAGTACCCAAAATCCTTGCCGGATTACCGGTGCGAGCTGTTCTTTCAATTTGTCCATAATTTTGACTTATGCGAGAAGCGTCCGATCAAATGTGTTTTTATTGTGCCGAAGCAATCGCGTCTGGATCCGCAGGAGTCACTTCATTCGCTTTCTCCGCCGCTTCCTTTTCTTCTCGAGCTTTCAATCGGTCCGTCATCGTTGTTTCTTGCCACACTAGCTGTACGACGAAGTCGTGCCGCAACACTTCCAACTGCGCAGGTTCGATCTTTGTTCCGTCGGGCAGTTTGCCTCCCGGAACAATCGGTGTCATCGGCGCCCCTTCCTTCTGTGCTTTGGCAATCGCTTCTTGAATTGCCTCGGCATCGTAATCCGGATTGGGGATTCTTACCAACGCTGGCTTTCGTTCATTGAGCAGCAGTGGATATTTGAGGCCAACTTCCTCGGGCATAAACCGCAATAATTGCCCTTTGCCGTCAGGCAAATCGATCGGCTTTTTCATCAGGTTCGTAATCAATGATTTCCGAACATGATTACTGCCTTCGCTGCCCATTCGCTGGGCACTGTTGTAATAGTGATAACCTCGCAATTCAAAAACCCAACCTGGACCGGTCGGCCCCGCGTCGGTGAGCATTGTTTCCGGTATCGGGCTATTGGTTACCCTTGCCCAGTTGCGGTACTCCTCACGCCATCGCTTTTTGACATCTTCGGTGAAAAAGGTTGTTAAGTCATCATACTTTTTCGATTCGACAGATAGGATGTGAATGTCGGTACGATCTTCGAACGGCAGCACTTTGGGGCTTGGCGGCTTGCCCTCGGGATAGATGGTCCTTGGTACAGCCGCGTTGAGCGCACGAATGACTTCGAGCCAAACCAAACGACGCTCCGCCGTGCTAGAAACTTCTGTGCCCAGTACCGTCAAGTAGTTCAGCTTGCTGGTTAATGTGTCATCTTCGCTGAACTGCTGAGTGCTATAGCTGTTCATCTGTTCGACCGCAGCCGCAGCGCCTTTCCACATATCCGGATGTGTCTTCGACCAACTACGCTCAGTAAACGCATAGTGCCCAACCATTCCAGCCATCAGCGTCGCACAGGCAGCAACCGTCCAAGGTTTTTTCGCACGAATCACGCGTTCGACGACGATTTCCCGTGGCACAAGCGAGGCATGAATCTGGCTCTTGTTCAGACCTTGCAAACACAATCCGTAACAAACCGCGAAGGTCGGTGCATTGTCCCGGAACGTAGGGATCGATAGCACGTCATCGCCGGTCAATCGATTGAAGCGGTCAAGAACGTGAACGTCGAGGCCAAGGTTCTTGCCCAAGTACGCAGCTAAACCAGGCATCTTTACCGTGTTGCCGGTCACAAGCAGTTCGCTAATTTCTGCCTTTCGATTCAAGCTTCTAAAGAAGCCGATCGATCGTTGCACTTCGGTGACCATATCATTGAACACGGGACGCATGGTCTGGAAAACCATCTTCGGATCGACCGCCTCCCGCGCGTTCCGTTTCAGATGTTCAGCCTTGGCGAACGTTAACTTCAAATCCTTGGTTAACTGGCGAGTAAAATGGTTGCCGCCAATCGGCATACTTCGCTGCCAAATACGAAAGCCGTTGGTGACGATCAAATCCGACGAATCGGTCCCGATGGAGAGTATGACGCTGGATGGCGGTGGGTTATCGAGATCGAATGTCTCGTTCTCGACCCGTTCGTTCATACGGTCAAAGGCGACCATGTTATAGATCGCGATCGGCGCCAGTTGGATGATATCGACTTCGATCTTCGCAGCCGTAAGCGGCGCAAGTTGACGATAAACCATCTCGCGCTTCATCGCAAACAGGCCAACTTCGCTCTCTAGCGCGTAACCCTCTTCGACCGTGCTTCCCGGCATCATTTGGTAATCCCAAACGACGTCGTTGAGATCGAACGGGATCTGTTGCCTCGCCTCGTACCGAACGATGTCAGCAACTTTCTTCACTTCGACCGGAGGCGGCTTGAAGAACTTTGCTAAACCGCTCTGGCCAGGAACACTGAGACAAACTTTGTGCGAGCCCGAATCATTTCGCTCAAGAAATTTTTCGAGAGCCTCACGGATCAACTCCTCGGGCTCAGCCTCAGGTTGACTCAAAATTTTGGGGTATTCGATGTAGTCGAATGCCTCAGCGACGACCTCGTCCCCCTTCACGCTGCAGCGAAGAGCCTTCAGCGCTGATTGGCCAATCTCGATTCCCCAGACGCTGTTATTGGATGCCATTGATCTCTTGATCCGAAAATGCTTGCTCGAAAATTTCTCGCGACCATTGCAAAAACCCCGCAATGATCGGCAAATGTCAATCGCCGACTACTCGCTTACGTTTCGCCGGCCGACTGCATCGTGACCACAACGCTGAAGCGTGATAAGTTTCGTGATTAAACTACGCTGTAACCGGTTGCAGCCCGTTTGAACACGAGACAACAACGACGGGCAGCAGCAGCCCCATTTTTCACGAATCGGCTTCTGCCGACTATTTACAGTTTATCGCGGCGGAGGCCTTTCCGTCAAATTTTAATTCCGACATGATGCATTTATCGCAACAAATTGGTCCCGCAAGTCGATCTAATCCTCAATCCATGACGCTGATTCCTTGCGGTACGCTGGAGGATTTCCCCTCATTTTTGGAGGACAACGACGCCCGATCGCTGCTAGCGGCCTGGACCGCACCCTGGCATCCAGCCCTACTTGCCCTGACTCAGCGTCTGCCGGCTTGGAACCGTGCCGACTCAATTCCCGATCCCCTCAGCGACCAAATCGTCTTTCTTCCCAAAATTTCCGAAAATAAGCTGCCCAGCGGTTTTGCCGCTGCGGCAGATGCCGCCACGAATTGCCGAATCGTCCGCGGCAGTTCGCGAAATCAGTTCCTTCTCGCTTGCGAGACCGATCTCCGTGACCTGTCGATTGAAACGGTCTCTCTGACGGCCCCCATGGAGGTCGCATCCGAAACTCGCGTGGTGACTCCCGACGATTTCTTTGCTCTGGGTTATGTCTGGCTTCAAATTCAAGTCATGACCCGTCGCCTCCGGTACACCAGCAACATCGATGAGATTTATTTTACCGGTCGAGTCATTGAAGCGGCAAAAATGATGATCGCTGGCAACGCCTCGGCAACGGTATCGGCGCTGCACGATGCGTTCGACGCGCTTGCTCAAGAGCGCGATCACTACTTCTCGAACGATCCCCACTTGGTCGATTTGACTCTATTGGCATCGTCGACACTTGGCACTTCGCTCGCCTCAACACTCGATCGCGCTCGAGCTTCTAACGAACCTCCTTTCAATTTCTTGATCGATTGCGAACTCGCAAAAGCAATCACTCAGTCTCTGGAGCCATCAGCCAAGACGCTTCTCGAATTGATCGACAAGGAAACGGTCGGCATCGCAGGTGGTGGACTTCCGAAAACCGAATCCGTCCATCATCAAACTGCCGGAAGCATTCGCGTGCAGATTGCCGAGGCAAAGAGACGGACCGATCAAACGTTGGGAAATCGCTGCCAGGTATTCGCTCGGGCTGATGGGCCAACGCCGGGTGATTTGGCTTCCGTGATTGCGAACCAGGGCTATGTCGGCGCGATCCCGATCGACTTTGCAGCCGGTGAAGGTTGGTCGAACGAGGCCAAGCTGAGTTGGAGCTCCTCGTCTCCTACGATCGACGTCCTTGTCTCCAAACCAATCGACGGTTCGAAAAGCGACTCGTTTTTGTCACTCGCCGTCCGACTGGGCCAGTCGATCGATAGCGGTGAAGTATCGACGGCGCTGATCGTTCACTGGCCCGGCACCGAAAGCGATGCTTATCGTGATCTGCGCCGCGCCGCGTCATGGGGATTGGCGTTAGGACGGTTCTGGAAGATCGACGAATACTTTCGGGACGGCCAACATCCTTATCACCACTACCGAGGCCGCGCCGATGACGGAGCCGCACAGTGGCTGAGCAATGCAGTATCGTCCGGAGCGACGCAACCGTTAAACACGGCGGCTGCCTCCTACAAAAAATTGATCTCGACCGAAGCCGCAACGACGATTTCAACCCTTGCGGATCTGATCCGCCCGCTTGATGACAACACCAGCAAGATATCCTCATCGGTCGGTGATCCGTACATCGCTCTCGTTGAATTCTGGTCTCGGTTAGGAGGCACATCGCGACCGGATGATTCCGTTACGCAAGGACGATTGGTCGTGAATCCTTACTCATCGCCGACGCGAACCGCAATATCGATGGATATGCCACCGATCATGACGGACGCCGTGTTCGGGGCATCGCTTGCAAATGACGGTAGATACGATGTCACCGTTGATGTTCCGGCTCATGGGTTTGTTCTGCTTCAGCCGTCATCAACACCGCTCAAGAGTCGATGGTTCGTACCTCGAAAAAAAATCGCTACCGGCGGGATGCTGGTCAACGAGTTCATGCAGCTTGAGTTCTCACCGACGTCCGGTGGCATTAAAGGCGTTTACAGCGGAACCGGTCGAGGCAACCGCTATTCGCTGCGTCTGGTTTACACGAACGACGATGCTGCCAGCGAAGATCGCGTCGCTGGGATGCATGCTCGCTCGCTACGCGTCATCCGATCCGATGAATCGGTCGGCATCATCGAAGCTGACGGCGTTTTGAAGAGCGGTGCCAACCGTGCGGTTGCCGACTTCATGATCCGCTATTCCCTTGCTCGCGGATCGCGTTGGCTATGGGTTGAGGCACAGTTAACGCCCGTTCCGTCAATCCAGTGGAGCGACAACCCGTGGAAGTCTTACTTCGCATTTCGCAGCGCGATTGCTTCCGAGGCCGTAACTCTTTTCGCGCCCTTGCGAGATAAGCTGCATCGCGTCGAGAGCAAACGTATCGATGCGCCGGCGGGGCTTCTCATTGATGAAATCGCCCGGCAAACACTGCTCTTCGCCGACGGACGCCCATCGTATCGACAACGGGAAGATCGATTTATCGATTCGCTTTGCATGGTGCGAGGTGAATCGCCGCAGAAGCTACGTTTCGCAGTTGGCTTCGACTTGCCATCGCCGATCAACGCGATGCGGAGTGTAATATCGCAACCTTTCGTCTTAGCCTGCGACGCTCCGTCGACGACACCATCGTCGGGCTGGTTGATGCACTGCTCCACGCCCGATGTCGTGATCTGCGATTTACATACTGAGTCGGTCTCACCGCTGACGATCTCTTTTTTGGTGATTGCGAGTCGAGCCGAATCAAGGAAGGCGAAGATTCGGTTCTGTCGAACGGTTGCTATCGCAATCAATGACCAGGAAGTGATCAAACATAGCGGCGATGCGATCGAAGTTCCGCTGTCTGGTTTTGAAGTCGCAAAGATTCAGGTTCAGTTCAGCGAAAGCTAATGCTGCGAAAAGGAATGCAAACACTTTGTCTGAACAAGAATTACTGGCCCAGTTCCACAAGGCGAGCCTACGAAGTGGCTTGGTTTCTGAAGAGAAATGGGTCCAAGCTATCGAGAACGCCGGCGATGATCCCGCTAAGGTTGCAGAGTACTTTGTGTCACTCGGAACGCTGACTCCTTATCAGGCTCAACAGTTGCGAGCCGGACGAGGCAGACTAAACCTTGGTCCCTATTTGATTACCGAGTGGATCGGACAAGGTGGAATGGGGCAAGTATTCAAAGCGGTTCATGAGGTTCTGGGCCGTGAATCGGCTGTCAAAGTCTTACCCTTGGAAAAGTCAACTGCCGAATCACGTGAAAGCTTTCAGCGAGAGATTCGATTGCAGGCCGGACTCGATTGCCCCTATCTCGTACGAGCCTACGACGCAGGTCGCGATGGCAACGTGCATTATCTCGTGACCGAGTATGTCCCTGGCACCGACTTGCGACGACTTGTTCGCTCGCGTGGCCCGTTGCCGGTTGAGCAAGCGGCCATGATTTTGCGACAGGCAGCGTTGGGACTTAAGTATGCACATGAACTAGGCCTGGTGCATCGGGATGTTAAGCCGGGCAACGTGCTTGTTACCCCTGACGGACATGCCAAGGTTTCCGACGTCGGTTTGGCAGCTTGGTCGATGGGCTTGGCTGACGATCCTCGTGCGGGAAAGATTGTCGGCACCGCAGACTACCTCTCGCCAGAACAGATTCGCAGCCCGATGGCGGTCGGCCCGTTGAGCGACATCTATTCGCTTGGCTGCACGACGTACTATGCAATCACAGGTAAAGTTCCCTATCCCGGTGGCGATGCACGTAGCAAATGTCGACGCCACTTAGAAGAAACACCGTGGCACCCTCGCAAGTTTGTTCCCGACCTAGCCGAAGAGTTCGTCGACTTAATCGCGGACATGATGGAGAAAGACCCGGCAAAGCGAATCAATTCGGCCGAAGAGGTTGCCGAACGATTCGCGGCCTGGTGTGAAGGTGGCTTTCAACCGGTGTCAAGCAACTTAGCGCGAAGTCCCTGGACGCCAGCGCCACCGCCGGCTGAAACGGTCGTCGCGGCAATTGAACTAGCGGTAGCTGGAAACGACGATCAACGCTCCGAACAGTCGCTCGGCTCGATGGCCATCCCGCCGCCAGTTCCGTTTACAGGCAATGATGTTTTGCCAGTCAAGCAACGCTCCGTAGCAATGTCAATCGCGATCACACTTGCGATTGTCACCCCGCTCTGTCTACTCATCGGCGCGATCATTGGATTCTACGTCCGAGGACAAATGTAAACGATCGCTGGCGGGTTCCTCGTTTTGGAATCCTTCGACCCACTGCGGTGTCGGATGCCGGGTCGTTCCTTCTCGAAGCTTTATCTTCTCGGTCAACACGTTGAATTCCTCTCGGCCATACAATCTTTCGTCGTCCATCGTTCCCGCTCTTGTCAATCGATAGACACAACGGCCTTCCTCGACAGAATACAACGCTTGAGATACGGTTCCCACGAACAATTCTCGCTCCATCGCGAACCCAATCGTTTCCACTAAATCTCCAATGTCGACACCTTCATCGCCGAGGGGCAGCCACATGCAAGGCTTCAAGCGAAACCGTATCTCCCCATAACAAAAATGATAGAAGGTCCCATCAAACCGCTCACGCTTAAAGATTCTATCACTGGGAACAAAGTGCATCACCGTCGCTCGATCATCAGGATGAATCCAAGCGGTTCCTTCGGCAGGCCATCGCGGGAAACTTCCACGATCAGGCAACTCGGGTCGCATTCTGAAAGCCGATCCTTTATGCGGTTTAACTCACCGAAATCTTGATCCACGAGAACCAAAACTGACGTAGCTCGCTATGTTCAACGGAATCGTTGTCAGTTTAACTTCGAAATCGTTCGTTCGCTAGCAAAGTCATAACTGGGCCAGACAGACGTAAAACCAAGCCTCGCGACGCGCGATCTGGATAGCGTTACGTCGCGACCCCCGATTGGCAACGATGTGAAAGGCCGAAGTCGTCCGAAAAGTCCACAATGTTCGATAGCATCGCCGCTGGAATTCCGTGCTACCCATTAAGCCAGGAACGACAACTCTGATATTATGGTTTGATGACAAGACGGACGATCGTGAATTGAAGATCATTCCTGCCGAACAAACGTGAGAGCATGGTTT
>Ga0105046_10001130_pt1 | contig 40251 bp, 35 predicted proteins | sample MAT03_FD_78385 | JGI IMG/M metagenome (GOLD analysis project Ga0105046, IMG submission 78385) | Freshwater microbial communities from Lake Fryxell liftoff mats and glacier meltwater in Antarctica - MAT-03 (megahit assembly) | ecosystem: Environmental > Aquatic > Freshwater > Ice > Liftoff... | reverse complement strand
GTCATCCGCGCGCGCGGGAGCGGCGAGATAGGGCACCTCATCCGCTCCGGGTTCGAGACTCAGCCAGCTTTTCCAGCCGAAATGGTTGGAGCCTTTGTCCCAGACATATTGCCCCGAGAACGGGTTGGGTTCGTCGGTGGTGCAGGTGCGATCGTCGATCATCGGGTAGATGAGCAACTGAAAGCGGATCGCCGGCCCGCCCAGGTCGCGCGCCATCAACGCCAGTGCGGCTGCCAGACCGCCGCCCGCACTTTCGCCGCGAACAGCGATCCGGCGGGCGTCGAGGCCCAGCTCCGAAGCTTGGGCGTGGAGCCATTCGAGCACAGCAAAACAATCTTCCAGCGCGCCGGGGAACGGCGTTTCGGGGGCCACGCGGTAATCGATCGAAACGATTGCACAGGACAGCTCGCGCGCCCATTCGCGGTTGCGCGGATCGCCGAGTTCGGCGCTGCCAAACAGGAACCCGCCGCCGTGGATGTGAAGTACAACCGGCGCGTTGGGACCCAGGTCCAGGGGGCGGTACAACCGCACGCGCACGTCTGGCGCGCCATCGCGACCGGGCGCGAAATGCTCGGCCACGTCAACGCGCCCGTCGGGATCGGCCAGCCCCAGCTCGGTCATCGCCAAAACGCGGGCGCGGGTCGCGGCGAGCCGGTCGGCCGAAACGCCCATGTCGGGCATCAGTTCAAGCACCGGCACCAGCTCGGGATCGACAAGGTGGCGGCTGGTCACGCGATCGCCCCTTTGCGGCGCGCTGTGCGTCCCGCCTCGATTTCCTCGTGCGCCGAAGCCCCCATGATTTCGATCAGCTGGCCATCGGGATCGCGCAATACCGCCGCGCGACCGATGTGGCACAGAACTGTGCCGCCAAGCGCGACAACCTGGGCGCACGTCGCCGCGACATCCTCGACTCCGAGCGACAAGTGCGTCAGCCCGGTCTGGTTGAAGACCCGCGCTTCTGCTCCGACCTTACCGGGTGGGTCGAAGACCAGCAGTTCTAGCGTGAAACTACCGAGCGTCAGGTAAACGGCGTGAATATCGCTTTTGGGCTCAAGCTGCATGAGTCCCTGAACCTGGTCGCCGGAAAGCTTGAGCTCCCGGTCGCGCCCGAAGCCGAACACTGCGGTATAGAAATTCTCGGATCGCGCGATGTCGGACACCGCAAGCCCGATGTGGACGAGGACGGGAAAGCTCACACCTGCTCCTTTCGCTGGGCGAGGACGACCATTTCGGCAAGGTCGACAAACCCCGTTTCGGCCGCGCCGTGCAAGCCGCCATCGACGTCGAGCGCATGCCCGTTAAGGTAGGATGCCGCACCGCTGTTGAGGAAGACAAGCGGCGCGGCCTGCTCGTCGGGCCGCGAGCGCCGGCCGATCGGCCAGGCGTAAGCATCGACTTTGCCGGACCCAATATCCGCGATGATTGCGTCGAGCATCGGTGTTTCGACGGGACCAGGGCAGATGCAATTCATCCGCACGCCTTGCTCGATGGTCCGCGCGGCGGTGGCCATGGTCCACACCACCACGCTTTCCTTAGAGAAATTATAGCCCTTGGCGACCAGATCGAGGTGCTCGGCGACCCAGCCTTCAGCGTCCTGATACCCCTGTGTCGCGATCAAATCGCGCAAGGCGGAAAGGTTGGCGCGCCAACCCCAGCCCGCTGAAGAAGCGATCGAGGCGACCGCGCCGCCCCTGGCGATAAGTGGCAGCAACGCCTCGGTCAGCGCGCGGGTGCCGATGAAATTGACCCGCATCACGTCGAGCGGCGACAGCCCGACCGATTGGGAAACGCCGGCGCAGTTGAACAGCGCGTCGATCGATCCGTCGATTACCGCCGCCGCATCGGCGATCGAACCTGGATCGCGCAAGTCGAGCGCATGAAACGTCATTCCCACGCGGTTGGTTGGCTGAAAATCGAGCCCGATGACCTCGGCGTCGAGCGCAACAAGCATGTCCGCGAGCGCGCCCCCGATGCCGGAGTGGCACCCGGTCACGACCACGCGCCGTCCGCGATACCAGTCCTCGATCATCGCGCGCCCACTTCGACAAGAATATCGCCGTTGGGCAACATTTCCGCGACGTCGTTGGCGCCCATCACCAGCGTGGTGAAGCGGCTCTGGATCAAGGCCGGGCCGGCGACGCGGTCGCCCTGCCCGAGTGTTTCCCCGGCGTAGACCGGAGCCTCCCCATGCCATGCTCCTCCGGCGTAAAGGCGGCGGTGACCGATCACATCCATCGCCCCGGTGCCGACGGGCGCCTCGTAACTTTTGGGTTGATCGACCAGCCCAATGGCGACAAGGCGGATGCCGCGCACGACCGGCTCCTGACTGCGCGCCTCGACAAAGCGCGTCGCCTCGTTGCGGCGGTGAAATGCCTCGATCGTCGCCGCCAGCGCTTCGTGCGTAACCGGCTGGCCGTGGTCCTTGGCAATCGGCTGCGCGGCGTCGAATGTCTGGCCGGGATACACTAGGTTGACCAGCCATTGATAGCGCCGCCGCGCCGGCTCCAGCCCTGCGCCTTCGAGCTGGCGGTCGGCATCGTCCTCCAGTTCGGCGGCAAGGGCACTCAGCCGGCCGCGGTCAATCGTGCGCCAGTCCGACATCAGCGTGCGCGCCTCGTCGATCAGGTGATCGGCGGTGAGCAGTCCCAGCGCCGACATCGCCGGAGCGGCCTGCGGCACTAGTACGCGCTTCATGCCCAGTTCGCGGGCGTGGGCGACGGCATGGACCGCACCCATCCCGCCGAAGGCGACCAGGTCGAGGCTGCGCGGATCGGCGCCTGCGAGGCTCAGCGCGCGGCGGATGCCATCGCACATATGCGCGTCGATGATGTCGATGATCGCCACGGCGGCAGCGTCCCCATCAAGTCCGACTTCGCGCCCGACGCGGGTCACCGCCTCGCGCGCCGCGGCGACATCGAGCGCCAGCCGTCCGCCCCAGAAGCCGGCCGGATCGAGGCGCCCGCACAGCAGATCGGCGTCGGTCACGGTCGGCTCGGTGCCCCCCCGGCGATAGCATACCGGTCCGGGCTGGCTGCCTGCGGAATCGGGTCCGACGGTTAACGTGCCGTTGCGCGCGCGGGCGATCGATCCGCCACCCGCGCCGACCGAAACGACATCGACCATCGGCAGCGCGATGCAATAGCGGTGCCGCCAGTTCCAGTCGCTCTTGATCTCGGGCTTGCCCCCGCGGATCAGGCAGACGTCGTAGCTGGTGCCGCCCATATCGACCGTAATGACATCGCCCAGGCCCGCCGCTTCGGCCGCGCGCGTCCCCGCGACTACGCCGCCGGTTGGGCCGGAGCTGATCGTTGCCAGCGCGCGTTTGCGGATTCCGTCGGGGGTTGCCACGCCGCCGGAGGAAGTCGCCAGCAGCAGTTCGCGGGCAAAGCCCGCGCCGCTAAGCTTCGCTTCCAGGCGGTCGAGATAGCGCACGATCGGCGGTCCGACGAAAGCATTGACCAGCGTGGTGGAGGTCCGCTCGAACTCCGGCGGCTTGGGAAACACCTCGTGGCTAAGCGAGATCAGCTCGACCTCGGGATAAGCCTCCAGAATGATCTCTCGCGCGCGCAGTTCGTGCACCGGATTCATGTAGCTATGAATGAACACTACCGCGATCGACGTGACCCCGAAGGCCTTCAAACGCTCGGTCGCCCGGCGCACACCCTCTTCGTCGAGTGCGGTGTCGATGTGCCCTTCGGCGGTCATTCGCTCGTCGACCTCCAGCCGGACGCGCCGCCTGGCGATCGGTTGGGGGGCCGGATAGGCGGGGTCCCAGATGTCTTCCTTGTAGCAGCGGCGCAGTTCGATTTCGTCGCGAAAGCCGCGAGTGACGATCAGGCCGGTGTTCGCGCCTTTCATCTGGATCATTGCGTTGTCGGCCGCGGTGGTGCCGTGGACGATCGATTCGGTCTGGCTAAGCAATTCCCCGGTCGAGGCCAGCCCTTCCGCTTCGGCCAGCCGCGCCAGTCCGTCGAGCACCCCGTCCGACTGGTCGTCGGGGGTGGTGGGAGCTTTCTCCAGGACCAGGCTGCCATCGGGACGCAGCAGCACGCAATCGGTAAACGTGCCCCCCACATCCACGCCGACGCGATAGCTGGTCATACCGCTTCTTTCGCCCCGCGCAAATGCGCCCGCAGCGCCGTCGTCGCCGCTTCGTCAAGCGTGAGATCCATGAACTCGACCGAGCCACTCACCACCACACCGTAGTCCCGACGCGCGCCCTCGGCTGAAACATACTCATCCCAAACATCCTCCAGGACCGCCGCGGGATCGCGTAGCAGCGGATCGCCCCAGCCGCCACCGCCGCCGAAATTGTACACCAGGCTCTCCCCCGTCCGCAGCAAGTGCGCGTTGACCACCGGCGAGACATTGACCTCGCGGTCCGTGCCGGGGCTGACGATGGCCTCGTCGGGTGCTCCCGATCGCCCCCCGGCGATCCCCGGGTGCACATGCCGCTGGTTGACGATGTACTGGTTGATATAAGTCGGGGTCCTCGCTTCCTTGACGAAATGACTTCCGGGCGCGCCACGCCACTGCCCCGCTCCCGCGCTGTCGGTGCGGTAATTGCGATCGCGGATGATGTGCGGATAGTTGACTTCATTTAGTTCGGCCGGGGCTTTGATCAGGTTGCCGAAACCGGCGGGCAGCGCACCCCAGCCGTCGCAATCCTTGATGCCGTTGCACCAGCCGGCGTTGACCTCTCCGCCGTGGTCGAAGAACGGCTTGCCGCTGCGCGGATCGTGGTCGCCCCACATCTGGCGCGGGCTGCCGTATTTGTAGCTTTGCGGCGCCACCCGTTCGGGCAGGAATTGCGCAATCGCCAGCGCTACCGCGTCCATCGCCTCGACGCCGGGGTGGTGGGTGCCCGACGATACCGGCTTGCCGATGGTCGGGTTGAGGCAGCAGCCTTCGGGCACGATGAGCTCGACGCAATCGAAGAAGCCCTCGTTCTTGGGGATTGTCGGATCAACGACACTCATCAACTGCGCCAGCGCGTTGCCGCGGGTGTTGCCGAATGTAGACCAGGCGGCGATGTCCTGGCGCGTGTCCGATCCGGTAAAGTCGATCGTCAGCTTGTCGCCCCGGACGGTCAGCGCGACGTGAACGTGGATATCCTTGTTGCCTTGCGGATCGCTGTCGACCCAAGTGTCGGCCAGATATGTGCCGTCCGGCCAGTTTGCGATCTCGGCCGAAAACCGCCGCCGCGCGTCGGCGATGCCGCCGTCGATGACCTGCTCGATTGTTTCTGCGCCATAGCGCGCGACCAGTTCGCCCAGGCGCTTCGCGCCGAGTTGCGCCGCGCCCACCTGGCTCTGCAGATCGCCGATGAAGCCCGCGAGACGGTTGTTGGCGCGCAGAGTCAGCACCACATCGCGGCGCTCCTTGCCCGCGTCGATGATCTTGATTAGCGGATAGCGAGTGCCCTCGGACCAGATGTCCTTGGCCATCGTGTTATAGCCGCCCGCCACCGCGCCGCCGGTATCGCCGTGGTGGCACTGGATCGAAGCGATCATGAGCAATCGCCCGTCTTCGGAGAAAACGGGCGAGAAGACGTTGAAATCGGGCAAGTGCCCACCGCCGTGATATGGATCGTTGGCGAGAATTACATCGCCGGGCTGGAGCTCGTCACCGAAGAAATCGATCGCCAGGCGCACCGGCAACGTCGATGACAGCATGAATTGCGGCACCCCGACCGAAAGCGCCGCGAGCCGTCCCGTGCCGTCGAGGATCGTCGAGTTGCGCTCGTTCGACTGGTTGAGGATCGGCGTCGTCGCATGCCGCGAGACATGCGTATTCATTTCGAAACAGATCGTGCCCATTGCCGAACGGATAACCTCCGCTGTGACGAGATCGACCTTGCCTGACATACGCTGCCTACTCCGGGCGGGGATCCGGCAAGCCGCCGTAGCTCCGCCAAAAGATATCATAGGGACGGACGTCGGCTAGGTATTGATGCAGGCAGACACAGACTCCACATTTGCTGACAAAACGGCACTCAAACGACCTTTCAAGCATGCGCGCCGGGCTGTATCGTCAGGCTGCGGACCCCGCGCAAGTTGGAACTGGCGGCGCGCGTGACGCTGCCGGGATCGACGGAATAATCGGGAAAGCGCGCCAGCAGTTCCTCGATCACGACGCGAACTTCGGTCCGGGCGAGGTGGATGCCAAGGCACTTGTGGATGCCAGCCCCAAAATGGACCGTGCGCGGATCGACCAACCGTTCGATATCGAGCCTGCGTGGGTCTGCGAACCGCCGTTCATCGTTGATCGCCGAGCCGATGAACATCAGCACCCGTTCGCCCGCAGGGATCGTCACGCCGTGCAACGTTACGTCGCGGCTGGTCGTGCGGCCCAAATACTGCGCCGGTGCGTCGTATCGCAACAACTCGTCAGCCGCCGTCTCGGCCAGCTGCGGCTGGCGAACCAGCTTGGCTCGCTCATCGGAGAAATCGTGAAGCGCGAGCAGGCAATTGGGCAAAGCGCGGGCGACGGTCTCATGCCCGGCGTTGCCGAGTTCGGAGTAATGGTAGACGATGTCCTCTTCGGACATGCGATAGGGCTTGCCGTCCGCACTCTGGACTTCGGCAGTCATCAGCAGGGTAATGACATCGTCTTGCGGGCTGCGGCGGCGTACCTTGATCAACTCGCGGAAAATCTCCAGCCGCCGCCGGTGCGATTCCTTGATCAGCACCGGATCGGCGTCATCGCCGCGCAGAATGAACACATTGGTCCAGCGATGGATCTCATCGCGGTATTCCTGGGGGATGTCGGTAAGTTCGGAAATGACGTCCATCGGCAGCCGGGCAGCAAAATCCTCGACCCAGTCATAATGGTCGCGCGTACCCAGTTCCTCGAGCAATTCGATCGCCCGGTGGCGAATAAATTCCTCAAGCCGCGCCATTCGGCCGCGGGTGAAGATCTTGACCGCAAGCCCCTTGTGCCAGCTGTGTTGCGGCGGATCCTTGACGATCAGGTACGGCATTCCCTTTTCGGTGCCCTCGATCGTCACACCTTCGCTGCTGATAAAGGTCTGATTGTCGCGCAGCCCTTCATAGACATCGTCATAGCGGGTAAGCGCCCAGAACTTCATTTCGGGGTTGTGATGAACCGGTTCTTCGTCGCGCAGCCGCTGGTACAAGGGATATGGATCGGCAACGAATTCCTTGCCGTAAGGATCGAGCGCGATCATCGGATCAGCGCGCCTTGTAGAGCATCATTTGCGCGGTGCCGGGGGCCAGTGTCGGACTGATCGGTATTTCGCCCACCTGTGCGCGTCGGCTTAGTTCAGCCAGGACGGCGGTCGGATCGTCGGTCTCCAGCTCGTAAATCGCCAGGTAGCGACCGGGACTCGCCAGGGGCGAGGCGGGATCACTTTGGTAGCGCTTCCCGCTGACGAAGCCGGGCACCTGGCAAACGTCGCGCAAATGCTCCTCATCGTACCAGCGGTTGAATTCTTCGTCCTCGCCCGGCTTGGCATCGACCGTCGCCATCAAAATGTACTTGTCCATCGCTCCTGCTCTCCTGTGCGACTCGTCAGCCGCCAATATCGACGACTACCCGGCCGCGCACTTTGCCCGCCACGATGTCGGCAGCCGCTTGCGGCACCTCGTCGAGCGTCACGTGGCGGGTCATGCTTTCGAGCTTGGCGATATCAAGATCGGTCGCCAGCCGATCCCACGCGCGCTTGCGCTTGGTCATTGGGGCCTGCACCGAATCGACGCCCAGCAGCGCCACGCCGCGCAGAATGAACGGCATGACCGTCGAGGGCAGATCGGCACCCTGGGCAAGCCCGCAAGCGGCCACGGCACCGCCGTAGCGGGTTTTCGCCAGCACGTTGGCCAATGTGGTGGAGCCGAGGCAATCGACCGCGCCTGCCCAGCGCTCCTTGTCGAGCGGGCGGCCCTTTTCGGACAATTCCGCCCGGTCGATGATCGTCGTCGCGCCGAGCGATTTAAGATATTCGGCTTCCGCGGGCCGGCCGGTCGAGGCGGTGACCGAGTAGCCCAGCCTGGCAAGGATGGCGATTGCCACACTGCCCACTCCGCCGTTGGCGCCGGTGACGAGAACCTCTCCAGAATCCGGTGCGATCCCGTGATCCTCCAGCGCCAATACGCACAGCATCGCGGTGTAGCCGGCGGTGCCGATGGCCATCGCCTGTGCGGTCGTGAAGGCGGTCGGCAGCGGCAACAGCCATTCGCCCTTGACCCGCGCTTTGTCGGCATAGCCGCCGAAATGGGTTTCCGAGAGGCCGTAACCGTTGAGCAGCACTTTATCGCCGGACTTGAACAGCGAATTATCGGAGCTTTCGACGGTTCCGGCCAGATCGATGCCGCCGATCATCGGCCATTTGCGCACTACCGGGCCGGTGCCGGTGATGGCGAGTCCGTCTTTGTAGTTGACCGTCGAATGCGCGACCGCGACCACGACATCGCCCTCCATTAGGTCTTCCAGTGAGATTCGCGGGATCTCGATGGTCTGGCCCTCGTCGGTCTTGCTGATCCGAATCGCGCGGAATGTCTCGCTCATGCTTGCGGCCCTTAGGCGAGAGGAAGTTCGACTTTAGCGGTGGCCTTGGCCATCACCTGATCGGTCTGGGTGGTCATCACTACGTCGATCGAGACGATTGATTTATCGCCTTGGCGGTTGACCGCCGTAACGGTTCCGTCGAGGAACGTGGCATCGCCGGTGAAGGCGGGATTGCGGTATTGCGCGTTGACGTGGGTGACGAAGCCCCATTCACCTGCCCAGGCAGCGAGATAATCGATGATCCAGGCACCCATCGAAGCGCCATAGCCATAGCCACGGGGCATCCCGATCTTGCGCGCCCACTTGGGCTGCAGATGCCCGCGTGAAGGCCCGTAATACGCGCCGTCGGTCAGTTCAGGGTTGAACCGTTCCATAACCGGGTCACCTTCATGTCCCTGGAAATCATCGGCATAGCCGGCGTCGGCGAACTGGTCGGCCGACCAGAAATCGCGCCGCGCGCCGTACCAGGTGGTGAAGGGAAAGGCGCGCCACTCGGTGGTGAAGCTGGGCAAGCTGTGCGGCCCGAGGACGTTGGTGACCAGCGTGTCGCCCACCTTGACGGTATCGAACAGCCGTTTGCCATGCCCCAACTCCCGGATCGATTGGATGAACGTCAGTTTCTTCGCGTCGAGTTCCGCAAGCTCGGTGTCGCTCCATTCGGGATCGTCGGGACTGGCGAAGGCGTCCTTTTTGCGCGCGTTTTCGACATTGTACCGGATCGTGGTCGAGCGCTGGATAGCCACCCGCTCGCCGCGCGTGTTGATATACGTGGTATCACCGCGCTGGAAGCAGGTCGGCCCCGCAAAACCCGTGTTGGTCACTTTGTAGTCAAACGGCATCGGATAGCACTTGATGTGCTCGCCCGGCGCAATCTGCGGGCCGAAGAACCACCATTCGTCACCGCCGAACAGCAAGGCCGAGTTGGCGATCTTGCCGATATTCGCGGGCCATACGCCGTGCGCGATTTCGGTCGAGGCAACGAAGCTCTGCGGCGCGACGATCGTTCCCCAGCGGCTTTCGGCGGCATAGTCGGGGTCGAAATGCAGTGGGTTGGGATAATGCATCCCTTGCACCCAGCGGCGGATATCGTTGACCGCGACCGGCTCACGCAATTGGTGGACGGGCAGCGGCTGGCCGAGATAATTGTCGAGATCGGATGCGTCGAGCGGAATGAAGTCTTCGAAATCGCTCACAGGCGGTCGTCTCCTCGTTTCGTACGGGATAGCGCAGGCACCGTTCACTCACCGGATAGCCGACGAGCCGTCTTGACCCTATCCGTCAAAATCCGAACGGTCAGCGACGGGCCAAATGTCCCCGCCGCGATGTCGGAGATAGTGGGCCGAATGTCGTTAGCTATCAAGACGACTGGACCCGCCTTGGATAGCGGTCGGTGGCTACGTGCTCAAGGATACACGAATGGACGATTCCACCGATCCCGTGTTGTTCGAACGCGACGACGGCGTTGCGCTGATTACGCTAAACCGCCCGCATGAAGGCAATGCGCTGGCGCCCGAAATGACTCGTTCGCTGACCCAGATATGGACCCGCGTCAAAGAAGACAATTCGATCCGGGCGGTGATCCTGACCGGCGGCGGCGAGCGGCATTTCTGTACCGGGGCCTCGGTTGGCAAGCTGGGGGTGGGACAGGGCGGGCTGCACAATCTCCCTTATGCCGACGTCAACCGCTTCACCTCGCGGATGATGGCCGTGCCGCAGCCCGTGATTTGCGTGGTCAACGGCTTGTGCAACGCCGGCGGGCTGCATTTCATCGCCGACAGCGACATCGTGATTGCGCACAACGGTGTTCAGTTCCTCGATAGCCATGTCGATGTCGGGCAGGTTTCGGCGCTTGAATCGATCGGTATTGCGCGGCGCGCGGGCATCGGCGCGGCGCTCTTGATGGGGCTGGTCGGCAGGGCCTATCGCTTGTCGGCCGAGCGTGCGCATCAACTGGGGATCATCGATCTGATCGAACCCACCGCCGCCGCAGCGATGGCACGCGCGCAAGAACTGGCGCGCGCGATTTGCGCCAATTCGCCCCAGGCAGTGGCGCTGACCAAGCGGGCGATCTGGGCGTCGACCGAGCTGCCCGATCCGCAGGCGCTGCAATACGCCTGGGAATTGCTCAAGTCGCAATGGGCGCATCCCGATTTCGACGAAGGACCGCGCGCTTTTACTGAGAAGCGATCTCCCAACTGGAATCCCGATCCCAACGCGCGCCGATAAGTATCCCGTCCGCCCATCGATACGGAGTCCAGCCATGGCCGTTGAAATCATCATGCCCAAGATCGGCTTCTCAATGAATGAGGGTGAGCTGGCCGAATGGCTGGTCGCGGATGGCGGCCCGGTCCGCGAGGGCCAGCCGTTGTATTCTCTGGAAAGCGAGAAATCGACCAACGAAGTCGATGCGCCGGCGACCGGCACATTGCGCATTTACAAACCCGTCGGGGAAACCTGCGCGGTCGGGACGGTTCTGGGCGTGATCGAATAACCCGATGCCGAGGTCGGCGCTGCAAGCGCTGATCAGCTGGACCGGGTTCGTGCCAAAGTGGTCGCCGGGGTCTATGGCGAACTGGGCATCCAAGTCGAGGTAGTCTCGCGCGATGCCGACGCGGTGCGCGTTGCGGTGGGGCGGCCGGCGGACTTCGTCTCGGTTCATTCGCCTCCACGCCGAAGACGTCATCATGGCTGGCCGAAGGACGCGATGTCGTGTGCGATAAGCAGTTCGGCCGCACGATCCTGGAAAGGCGGCAAATCGCACCGTCGTTCGCCGATGGCCTCACCTGCGCGGTGGTCATGGATCATTTGCGTGCCGCCACGCAATCATCGCGCTCGGGCTGCGGAGCTACGGCTTTCGCGGCCGTGGATCGCTTCGCGCAAAGCGGGACGGAAACTCTACCTTGGACCCTTCGGCAGACCCAGCACTCGTTCGCCGATGATGTTGCGCTGAATTTCCGCGGTTCCTCCGGCGATGGTTTCGGAGAATGCATCGAAATAATCATGGGCCCAGCCATGATGCGCGACTACTTCGGGCGCGTCGATGCCGTAAAGATCGACCGATGCGGCAGCGACCCGCTGCGACAGCTCGGCGAAATAAAGCCGGATCATCGAACCTTCCGCTCCCGGCACCCCCACTTCGGCGTCGATCGCGAAACGATAAGTCATCGCCCGCATCGCTTGTGCCTCCGCCCGTAAAAGCGCAATCCTGTCGCGCAGAGCCGCGCGCTCACGCGGGCATGCAGCGAGCAGCTCCTCAACCTTGAGCACCAGCTTGATCTGCAGCGCCAGACTGGCGGTGCCGCGCTCGAAACCGAGCGTCGACATCGCCGTCGCCCAACCATTGTTCAAACCGCCAACCACGTTGGCGAGCGGAATCCGGACACCGTCGTAGAAAACTTCAGAAAACTTACGCGGCCCGGCCATGGTCTTGATCGGCCGCACCGTAATTCCGGGCGCGTCCATCGGGCAGATTACCCAGCTCAGGCCGGCGTGCGGCTTTGCACCCGGGTCGGTGCGGATCAGCAATTCCTGCCAATCGGCGATGTCGGCGTAACTCGACCAGATCTTGTGCCCATTGATCACGATCTCGTCGCCTTCGACGCGGCCTTTGGTCCGCAAGCTGGCAAGGTCGGAACCTGCGCCCGGCTCAGAGAAGCCCTGGCACCAGATCACTTCGCCGCCCAGAATCCGGGGCAGGTGAAAGGCCTTCTGTTCATCGGTCCCGCAGGCGATGATGGTCGGCCCCGCGTGGTTCATGCCGACGAACGAGGCGTCGTGCGTCGATGGCGCGCCGGCGCGGGCATATTCCTCGAACCACGCGATCTGTTCGTGAACCGAAAGGCCGCGGCCACCGTATTCGGCCGGCCAGGTGAGCCCCGTCCACCCGCCACCGGCCATCGTTTGCGCCCAGCCGAGCGCGAAATCGCGAGATCCGAGTCCGTCTTCGGGTCCATTGCCGCCGGTCACATGGGCCCGCAACCAGTCGCGGGCCCGTGCCCGGAAGTCGGCCAGGTCCTTAGTCATGCCACGCATGGCCATGCTGCCTCGGCTGCGGCGCGCGCCTGATCGCCGGAGCCACCGAGTTCGCCAAGCAGCGCACGAAGCCGATAAGTCCACAAATGCAGCGGGAACTCGAGCGTGAGCCCCATTGCGCCGCTGAACTGGTGAAAATCGTAGGTCAGTTGCGGGATGCGGTCCTGCGCAAAGGCTGCCGCAATAGCGGCATCCATTTCTGAGTCGGACCACGCGGCCCGCAGCGCGAGGTATTTGGTCGACTCGGTACTTTCGGACGCCACCACCAGGCGGTGCTGGAGCGCCTGGAAGCTGCCCAGCGGCCGCCCGAAGGCTTGGCGTGTCGTAACGTGGTCGACCACCAGATCGAGCGCGCCCTGCATACATCCGGCGGCTTCGGCAGCAATGGCGACGCGCCAGCGCCGGCGCAATGTCGCGATGTCGTCGATGCGGCGTGTTTCGAGGCCATCGAGCGATCGCAACCGACCATAGGGATATGCGAACAAAGTTTCGACCGGCTCGACCTGCTCGGGATCGACCGTCACCGCCAGAACGTGATCGCCACGATCGACCAACAACAACCTCGCCATCGGCAAAAAGCGGGCTGGAGCGGTGCCGTCGCCGGCGACCAGCGCGATCGGCCGCGCGGCTGGATCGAGGCCGAGGGCGGGCCCCACGAGCATCGATGCGCCGGCCTCCACCGAGACCGGAAGCCGTGCCAGCCGCTCGACCATCATCGCGGCCTCGAGCGGTCCGAAACCGTCCTCCTGCGCAATGCCGAGAAATCCGTCCGACGCGAGCACGGTATCGAGTTCGGTCGAAAATGCCGCGACACAAGGCTCCTTGGGTGCTTCGATGCCGAAGCTTGCAATTAACTGGTCCAGACCGCCCAGGATCGCGCGCTGATCTTCGGTGAGCTCGAAATTCACCGCCGCAGTTCCCTGGGCAATTGAAGCCAGCGTTGCGCGGCGATGTTGAGCTGGATTTCGGCGGCACCCGAAGCGATGCCTGCGGCTATAGCGCGCTGATGGTGCGCCTGCTGCAGCGGGTCGGCACCGAGCAGGCCCTCGGGGAGGAATTCGGTCATGAAATTGTTGACGCTGTTGTCGGCGCGCACAACCGCGCCGCGGGCCACGGCCCCGAAGGCGTCAGGCGGGCGATTTTGCGCCTTGCCGTCGATCACCTTGTAAACCAGCATCCGCGCCGCCTCGCATTCCATCAGCGCGCGCGCTGCCCGGTCGCGCACGACCGGGTCTCGCCAGCGTCCGGACGTCTTCAGCGAGGCAACCGCGCGATCGAGCGTGCGGCGCGAAAACTCATAACGCGGGATGCCGACACGTTCGTTTTGCAATGCGAAGTTGATGATTTCCCAGGCTTGCCCCTCGGCACCCAACCGGTCGGTGTCGGGCACGAAGACATCGTCGAAAAACACTTCGTGAATGTCGCCTTCGCCGATCAGCGCCGGGATCCGTTTTACCTGGATGCCTGGCGAGGTCATGTCGGTTAGCAGGATGACGATCCCGGCCTTGCCCTCGGACCCGCCGTCGCGCGGCGGGATGCGGGCCAACAGGAAGCAAGTGTCGGCCTGGCCGGCATAAGAGGTCCATATCTTGGCACCGGTGACGCGATAGCCGCCGTCGGCCGGAACCGCGCTGGTGCGCAACGCCGCAAGGTCCGACCCGGCGGAAGGCTCCGAAAAGCCCTGGCACCAGATCGCATCCCCCGCCCGGATCGGGGGAAGGTGGCGCTCGAGTTGGCCTTGCGTGCCATAGCGCATCAGCACCGGGCCCACCCAGTTGACGTTCATATACTGCGGCCCGCGTGGTTCGCCCGCCGCCCAGACTTCCTCGCCAAGGATGAACTGGCGCCAGACATCGAGATCCTCGCCGCCATGGTCGGCGGGCCAGTGCGGGATCAGCAGGCCCTCATCGGCCAGCACCTTGCAGAAATGGCGCGAATACTCGGTCTGGGCGTCGCTGCCGGGGCCGTGGACGGCGATGGTTTCCCAATCGGCGGGCAATTCGCGCGCCAGCACTCCGCGCACACGCTCGCGGTGCGCCTGTTCCGCCTCGGACCAGCCGAACTCCACCTTCAGTGCGCCATCGGCCCGCGCGCGATCAGCAAATCGCGAATTTGGTGCTTGAGCACTTTGCCGGCGACGTTGCGCGGCAGGGCGTCCCAAATCTCGACTTGTTCGGGTATCTTGAACCGCGCGATGTTGCGCGCCTCGAGAAAAGCGCGCAGCGAGGTCACGTCGGGCCGTGGCTTGCCACTCGGTACGATGACCGCGCAAGCCCGCTCCCCGGTGCGTGAATCGGGCAGGCCGACGATGGTGATCTCGGCGATGTCGGGATGTTCGGCCAGGATATCCTCGATTTCCTTAGGCGCGATGTTCTCGCCCTGGCGGATGATGATGTCCTTGGCGCGGCCGGTGACGACAAGATATTCACCATCCACGCGCCGCGCGAGATCGCCCATGTGGAAATATCCGTCGGCATCGAAAGTGTCACGTTCGTCCTCGGTCCAGAGATAGCCAACCAGCATCTGGGGACCGCGCGCGCAAATCTCGCCTTCCTCTTCGCAAGAGCTGCCGTCGGCCCTGACAAGCTTGACCTCGGCGATGCCGATCCTGCCGTCGGTTTCGGCGGCATGGTCGATATCGTCCCCGACCATCGCCCCGACGGTGGTGACGGGCACCTCGGTCGATCCGAATACCCGCGTGACGATGCAGCCGGCGAAATATGCGGCGGCCTGGCGGATCAGCGACGGCGGGACCGATGCACCGCCGCAGATGAAGACCTTGAGTTCCGGAAAACTGGTATCGGCGCGTCTCGCGGCGCCGAGTAACTGTTCGAGGAACGGCGTCGCTCCCGCCATGTGGGTGCATTTTTCTTCGGACATGATGGCGACGGCGCTGTCGGCGTGCCAGACATCCTGAAGGATCGCGGCGGTGCCGAATAACAACGGCATCTCGAAGGCGTAAATCGATCCCCCGATATGGCTGATTGGCGAGGGGACGAAAAAGCGGTCGCCGGGCTCGACCCGCCAGTGAGCGTCGATCTGGCGCACCAGCGCGTGGATCGAATTGTGGCTGTGCATCACGCCCTTGGGCCGCCCGGTCGTCCCCGAGGTATAAAGCACCATCTTGACGCTGTCGGGATCGACGGTGGGAAGGGGGATTGCTTTGCCTTCTGGCTCCAAAAGGATCGCGTATCCGCTATGCACACCCGGCTCGCCACGCAGAACGACCACTTCGGGCGGTTCGACGAGCGTGGCGTTAACCCGATCCATCATCGCAGGATAATCGTGACCGCGGAATTCGTGCGGCACGAATATCATCCGGCTGCCAATGTCGGCCAGCATGAAGCGCACCTCGTTGTCGCGCAGCGCCGGAACGATCGGATGAGCGACCAGCCCGGCCATGGTCGCGGCCAAATAAATCACCGCCGCCTCGTGCCAGTTGGGCAGCATGAACGAGATCACTGCGCCCGGTTGCAACCCCCGCCGCAGCATCGCCTGGGCGAGCAGCGTGGCCTCGGCATGGAGAGTCGCAGCGTCGAGCCGCCGGATACCATCGGCAAGGACCAGCTGCCGGGGAGTTGCAGCCGCCAGCCGCGCCGCCGCTTCCGCGACGGTCTCGTCCACCCACCAGCCATCGGAGCGCGCGGCCCTGGCGCGGGCCTCGTCCCAGCGGATCGACCAACCGTGAAGAGTGCGGCGCGGTGCCATGCGTTCAACGCTCGTCGACGAGCGCTTTTGCGGTAATCGCGGATTCGGAGAGGAACCTAGTGGAAGTCCAGCCGCCGTCGACTGCCAGAACCTGCCCGTTGATAAAGCGCGCCGAATCGGAAAGTAGGAACTGGATCGCATGCCCGGCATCCTCTGCTGTTCCGGTACGGTTGAGCGGCGTCATGTCGAAATTCAACCGGCGGAACCGCTCGTTGTCCCAGGCATAGGCGGTCATCGGGGTTTCGAGGACGCCTGGCGCGACGACGTTGGTGCGGATGCCGCGAGGGCCATATTGCGCTGCCATATGCTTCGACAGGCCGATGATGCCCGCCTTGGCCGCCGAATAGGCGCCCCCGCGCAAGCCGCCGACGATGGCGAAGCTGGACGCGACGTTCACTACCGCGCCGCCACCGGCCATCCGCGCGAGCGCCTCGCGGCAAAAGCGGAACGGCGCACGCAAATGGAGGTTGAGGAAGAAATCGAGGATTTCGTCGGTGGTCTCGTCGACCGGGTGCGGCTTGCCGACCCCTGCGTTGTTGACCAGCCAGTCGAGCCGGCCAAAACTTTCGATGGCGAGTTCGGCGGCGCGGTGCGGCGTTTCGTCGTCAGTCACGTTAGCGGCGAGCACCGCCACCTCGGCTTGCGACGCAACCTCGACGCGCAAGGCCTCGAGCGGTCCGGGGGAGCGGCCGACAGCGACAATGGCGCAACCCTGGGCGGCGAGTAGCCTGGCGGTCGCCAGCCCGATTCCGGAGCCAGCCCCGGTGATAATGGCGACGCGACGTTCAGCCATGGATGCGCGGGCGGATCATACCCGGTGCCTAGTCAGCGCGATGCGGTGGCGTCTTGATGATCAGCGACATCCTGCGGACAATTGGCGACCCCGGACTTCCGCGCCCTTTTCGACGGAATTTCGCCAATGGTGCGGCAGTCCCGACCGAGGCGGAAATCGGCCGCATGGTTCCGGCAAATCGTGGCGGAAGCGCAAAGCATCGCCGGTTTCGCGATAGTAGGGCGCATATCTGATACCGTTGCCGGTTGTTGAGAGGGGCGGTCGGGTCCATCCTCGCCGCGCGCTGCGACCTGGTTCCGATACGAGGACCCTCCGTGCGTGAGAGGCGAGGTGACAGCAATGAGCGAGCATTACGACCTCCTGATTCGAGGCGGCACGATTGTCGACGGCACGGGCGCGACACCCTTTCGCGGCGACGTCGGCGTACGCGACGGAGTTATCGTCGCGGTTGGTTCGCTGGTTGGCCCCGGCACCGAGGAAATCGACGCCGGCAATCGTCTGGTGACGCCAGGCTTCGTCGATATTCACACCCATTACGATGGTCACGCCACTTGGACCGACCGCCTCAACCCCTCGTCGCAGCACGGCGTGACCACAGTGTTGACGGGCAACTGCGGCGTCGGTTTCGCGCCCTGCCGGCCCGAGGATCGCGTGAAGCTGGTGCACCTGATGGAAGGGGTGGAGGACATCCCCGAAGTCGTGATGGCCGCCGGACTGCCGTGGAACTGGGAGAGCTTTCCGGATTATCTCGATGCGCTTGAACAGCGGCGCTTCGACATGGATATCGCCACGCAACTGCCTCACGCGCCGCTGCGGGTGTTCGTCATGGGCGACCGCGCGCTGACCAAGGAGCCCGCCACGCCGCAGGATATCGCGGCGATGCGCGAATTGGCCAGGCAGGCGGTCGACGCGGGCGCGCTGGGCTTTTCGACATCGCGAAGCCTCAACCACAAGGCGTCGGACGGGACGGTCACACCCAGTTATGGAGCGGCTGCGGACGAACTCGCCGGGATCGCGATGGGGCTTCGCGACGCCGACAAGGGCGTGCTGCAGCTGATCTCGGACTTCGAGGACGTTGACAGCGAATTCGCGATCGTCCGCCGGATGATGGAGGAGTCGGGTCGGCCCCTGTCGATGTCGGTGATCCAGTTTCACCACGCGCCCGATCGCTGGCGCCAGGTTCTTGACAAGATCGAGGCGGCGAACGACGAAGGATTTCCGATCAAGGGACAGATCGCTGCGCGTCCGATCGGCGTGATGCAGGGCTTCGGCGTCGGCAGGAATCCGTTCATGTTCACTGCCGGCTTTCGTGAGATCGCACATCTCGACGACGCGGCCAGACTCGCCGCGTTGCGCGATCCGGCGCGGCGCGCGCGCATCCTTGCCGAGTTTCCCGGCAATTTGAGTTCGCCCGGGGCCGCGATGCTGAGCGATTTCGCGCTGATCTACGAATTCGGCTGCGCCACCGGCTACGAGCCGACCCGCGAGCAGAGCCTCGCCGCCCATGCCGCGGGCGCCGGGCTGGACCCCGCGGCTTATACTTACGATCTGCTGGTCTCCGGGGACGGCAACACCGTGCTGTATTGCCCGGCGGCCAATTACGCGAACAACAGCACCGCAGCGATCGAGGCGATGTTGGCGAGCGACGATACGATCCTCGGGCTCGGCGATGGCGGCGCGCATTGCGGGATGATCTGCGACGCCAGTCTGCCGACATATATGCTCCAGCGCTGGTCACAGGCGGGCAAGGGTGATCTCCCGGTCGAGCGAGTCATCAAGGCGTTGACCAGTGAAACCGCCGATGCGGTCGGACTCGGAGACCGCGGGCGCATCGCGGTTGGCTATCGCGCCGATCTCAACGTGATCGATCCGACCAACCTCGGCATCGATCGTCCCCGGATGATCCGCGACTTGCCCAACGGGGCGGGGCGGCTCGGCCAGGCGGCAAGCGGCTATGACGCGACCATCGTCGCCGGACAAATCACCTATCGCGACGGCAATTGGACCGGCGCGCTTCCGGGACGGCTGGTGCGCGGCGCGCAGCAACCGATCGCGGCCTGAAAGGAAACGCACATGAAACGCCATGACCTGATCATTCGCGGCGGCACCATCGTCGACGGCTCCGGCGAACCTTCGTTCGTCGGCGATATCGCGGTCGATAACGGCTGGATCGTCGCGGTTGGCGAAGTCGAAGGCGACGCTGCGGAGGAAATCGTCGCTTCCGGGCTGATGGTCACGCCCGGATTCGTGGACATTCACACCCATTACGACGGGCAGTTGATCTGGTCGGATCGCCTCGCGCCCTCGTCCGATCACGGCGTCACCACCGTCATGACCGGCAACTGCGGAATTGGCTTCGCACCGTGCCGCCCCGGCGACCGCCAGGCGTTGATCGAGCTGATGGAAGGGGTGGAGGACATCCCCGAGGCGGTCACCGGAGTCGGGTTGACGTGGGACTGGGAGAGCTTTCCCGAATTCCTCGACGCCATTGATCGGCGCGATCACGATATCGACGTCTTCGCGATGATCCCGCATTCACCGATGCGCGTTTACGCGATGGGCGAACGCGGCATCCAGCGTGAAGCGGCGACCGAAGCCGATCTCCAGAGGATGAAGGAACTGACCCGCGAAGCGCTCGATGCCGGCGCGGCCGGTGTCGGCACTTCGCGGCTGCACGTTCATCGCACCTCGAAGGGTGAGCTGATCCCCAGTTTCGACGCCGCCGAGACCGAATTGCACGCGATTGGCGACGCGATGCGCGAGAGCGGCAAGGGCGTGTTCCAGATGGTCTCGTCCATGGCGGCCGATGCGCTCGATCACGAAATGGGTTTGATGCGGCGGCTGGCCGAAAAGTCTGGGCGCACGGTGACGTATACTCAGGCGCAAACCGCGCGGGCGCCGGAGCAATGGCGCGATGTGCTGACCCATCTAAAGCAGGCGAACGACGATGGCGCCGTGGTCAAGGCGCAGCTTCTTCCCCGCCCGGTGGGAATGATCATCGGGCTGACAGCAAGCGTTCATCCCTTCTGCATGGCGCCGAGCTGGCAGCGGCTGGCTGACCTGCCGCTCGAGCAAAAACTTGCCGAAATGCGCAAGCCCGAAGTGCGCCGGGCCTTGATCGACGAACAGCCCGATACGCCGACGATCCCCATCATCGGCTATTCGCGCAATTTCAGCGCGATCTTCGAACTGGGCAGCGACATCCCCAATTATGAGCCCGACGTGGAACAAAACATCGTCGCCCGCGCCGAAGCTGCCGGAACTTCGCCTGACGAACTGGTTTACGACTTGTTGCTCAAGGACGAGGGGCGCGCGTTGCTGCTGGTCGCGCTGGGCAACTACGCGCAGTACAACCTCGATTTCGCGCATACGATGCTGCAGGATCCCAACGTCGTGGTCGGTCTCGGCGATGGCGGCGCGCATTACGGGATGATTTGCGACGCCAGCTATCCCACTTTCATGCTGACCCACTGGGTCAAGGACCGCGACGGATCGCGCTTCTCGATCGAGCAGGCGGTCCACTATATCAGCCGCAAGCCGGCGCAAGTCGTCGGACTGGACGATCGCGGGCTGATCGCACCCGGGTATCGAGCGCACTTCAACATCATCGACCGCGACCGGCTTAAGTTGCTTCCACCCGAAATTGTCCACGATCTGCCCGGCGGCGGCAAGCGGTTGCACCAGCGCGCGCAAGGCTTCGTCGCGACAATCGTCAACGGCCAGGTAATCGCCCGCAACGGCGAGCCGACGCGCGTTCACGCGGGCCGGTTGCTGCGCGGTGCCCAGCATCCGATCCCGGTCAATGACTTGGTCGACGGCATCGCCGTCGCGGCCGAGTGATCCGCGGCTCGGCATCATGACGCTGGATATCATGGCGCTTTCGCCTGAACTGGCGTTCGGTCGTCGGGTCGATGGGCTAACCCCTCACGACCTCACCGACGAGGGCGTTCGCCAAGGCTTGCGCAACGCCTGGATCAATCACGGACTGGTAATCTTTCAAGGCAGCCAGGTCACCCCCGAGCTGTTGGTCGATCTCAGCCGCGTGTTCGCCGAACTCGATATGCATCCCGTGCACGAAATTCACACCCCCGGACATCCCGAACTGATCACCATCGTGTCCGATCCGCGCAAGGAAACTGCGACGTTGATCGAGGTCGATGGCGAACAGTGCGGTGCCTGGCTGCCGTGGCACAAGGATTTGGTGTTCACCGACCGGGTCAATCGCGGCGGACTGTTGCACGCCAAGCAAGTCACCAGCCGCGGGGGATGCACTGGCTTCGTCGATCAGATCGGCGCTTACGCCACGCTGCCTGAGGCGCTTAAGGCGCGGATCGAGGGGCTGGAGGTCGTGTACCGGATCGGCAATATCGAAACCTCGCCGTTCGGGACGCGTCAGAATGTCCGCTATTTGCGCGAATCGGACACCAACAAGTCGGTGATGGCGCGCTCGGTCCGCGATTTCCCGCCGGTTGTCCATCCACTGGTCTTTGTTCAGCAGGAGACAGAGCGCAAAGTGCTCAACCTCTCGCCCCGCTTTGCCCAGTTTATCGTCGGGATCGACCAAGAGGAGAGCGATGCGCTGCTGGGCACACTCTCCACCCATATTTGGGACAGCCCCGCTTATTTCCACCAGTGGCGGACCGACGAGATGGTCTTGTGGGACAATTGGCGGATGCTTCACTGCGTCACCCCCGCGCCCCCCGACGAAGTGCGGATCGTCCAGCGAACGACACTGCGGGGCGACTATGGCCTCGGCCGCAAATTGTCGGCGGCGGCCTGACATGGATTTCGACATCGCGGCGCTGTCCGACGACGTCCCGTTCGGCAAGCGGATCGTTGGGTTGCGTGACGATCATCTGGCCGATCCGGCTGTCTGCGAACGGTTGCGCCGCTTGTGGACCGAGGACGGGTTGATCCTGTTCCGCGGCGGCGACACAAGCCAAGCCGTTCAGATCGCGCTTAGCAAGGTATTTGGGCCGCTCGAGGGGCATCCGGTCAAAGAGGTCGTTTCGGACAACCCCGAAATAATCACCGTCGCGTCCGAGCCGGGCAAGGGCACAGTGTTCGAGGTCGATGGGCAAGTCTGCGGTGCCTGGCTCGCCTGGCACTCTGACCTCATCTATCATGACCGGATCAACCACGGCGGCATTCTGCGGGCGATCAATCTGACGAGCTGGGGCGGGCGCACCGGCTTCATCGACCAGATCGAGGCTTATGACCGGCTGTCCGACCAGACCAAGGCTGAGATCGAGGATCTCGCGGTCGTCTACCGGATGTGCCAGATTTTCGATTCGCCCTACGCGACCGACAGTACGGTCCGCATCCTCAAAGTCGCTGATTTCACGCAGCGGCTGATGGATCGGGTGGAAAGCGATTTTCCGCCCGTGCTCCATCCGCTGGTGTTCACCCAGGCGCAAACCGGGCGCAAGGTGCTCAATTATTCGCCGCGTTTCGCACAGCGCATCGACGGTCTGGGGCCGACTGACAGTGACCGGTTGCTGCGGCTGCTGTCGTCGCACATTTTTGCCAGTCCTTCGTACCACCACGCGTGGCGCATCGACGACATGCTGTTGTGGGACAATTGGCGTATGCTCCACTGCGTTGGTCCGGCACCTGTCGATGAAACACGGATCATGCAGCGCACGACCATTGCGGGCGATTATGCGCTGGGGCGCAAGTTGGCCGTCGCGGTGTGATTTCAAGGGAGAATAGAATGGCGACCGTGGCTCCGCTACACCGGCAACGGCAGACCGCGCGCGAGATGCTCGGCGATATCAAGGTCATCGATGTCGATACCCACATCAGCGAATGGCACGATTTGTGGACCTCGCGCGCGCCCGAAAAGTTCAAGCACCTCGTCCCTCGCATCGCCGGGGAGGGCGATGCCCGCAGCTGGGTGATCGGCGACGGAATTTACATCGCCAACAAGGGTGCGGCCTCCGCGATCATGAAGGATGGCAGCAAGAAGCGGGGGATGAGCTTTTTCGGAACCGAGATTCCCGATGTCAGCCCCGCCGCTTATGACGTCTACGAGCGCGTCAAGATGATGGACGCGCAAGGCATCCATGCGCAGATCGCTTATCCCAACGTGCTCGGCTTCGGCGGTCAAAAGGCGATGAAAGTCGATTCCGAGCTGCGGCTTGCCAGCATCCGCATCTTCAATGACGCGATGGCGGACATGCAGCGCGATTCGGGCAACCGCATCTTTCCGATGGCGCTGTTGCCGTGGTGGGACGTCGATCAATCCGTGGCCGAGACCGAGCGTTGTCTCAAGCTGGGGCTCAAGGGCATCAACATCAATCCGGACACGCAGGATCACGGCCTGCCCTCGCTCGGTGAGCGCCATTGGGATCCCTTGTGGGAATGCTGCACCGCGAACCGGGTGCCAGTCAATTTTCACATCGGCGCGTCGGACACATCCGCGTCATGGTTCTTCTCCGCGACCTGGCCGGAACGCAGCCCCGACCAGCAGATGGCGATGGGCAGCGTGATGCTGTTCATCGGCAACTTGCGCGTGATCGGCAACCTGCTCGCGTCGCGGATGCTCGAACGGCACCCGACGCTAAATATCGTCTCGGTTGAAAGCGGCGCGGGCTGGGTGCCCTATTTGCTCGAAGCGCTCGAATATATGAGCAACGAGGCCGGGGTCAGTTACGATCCTTCGCCAACCGAAGTGTTCCGCCGGCAGATTTATGCCTGCATATTTTTCGAGACTCGCAACATCATCGACACCATCCGCCAGGTCGGCGCAGACAACATCATGTTCGAAACCGACTTTCCCCACCCCGCCTGTCTTTATCCCGATGGGCTGGAGCATATGGCGGACGCGATCGAGCAAATGACGCCGGAGGAGCGCTTCAAGGTCTTTAGCGGCAACGCCGCGCGCGTTTACAACATCGATATATCATGACCGACCGGCGCATCTTGCTCGACCGCTTCGTGGCCTCCTGGCACGCGCGCGACGTCGCTGGCGTCCTCGCAATGTTCGCGGACGGATTTGAGTATCGATCGGCGTCGACGCACAGCGCCTCGGCCGAAGCGATGATCGCTTTCGCGCAGGAAATGTGGCGCGGCACGCCCGACGAACGGCTCGAACTTGTCAACGTCATCGTGCAAGGGGATCGCGTCGCGGCTGAAGTGCGCACCACCGCGACACATAGCGGCCAGCTCGACCTGGCGGGGCTGTCGTTTCCGGCGACCGGCCGCTCGCTCGCGATCATGAGCGTGTGGGTGCTGACCTTCGCAGGCGACCACATCGCCACCTGGAACGAATATGGCAGCCTGAAAAGCTGGGTCGAGCAAATGGGCGCCACCGTCACGATTACCCCCCATGACGCCTAGCGATAGCTCCCCTGCGGCCGCCGACTCGACACGCGCGCGCTTCCAGATATTTCGCGCGAAAGATGCGATCAATGTCGATGCGGAGCTGATGCCGCTGGTCGGCATGACCGGGGACGACATGGCGGGGATCGGCGCTGCGATCGCGGCGGGTTATGGCGACGGTGCCACCACGCGGCTCCTCATGGCCGATGAAGCCACCGGCATGAGCCTGACTTATACACGATTCAAAGCAGGCTTCCTGCTGTTGCGGCACAGCCACGACGCCGATTGCGCCTATTACGTAATCTCGGGGGAGGCCCATCTCGGCAACGCGGTGCTTAAGGCGGGGGACTCGTTTCTCGTGCCGAAGGGCGATTTCTATAGCTATCAGGCTGGGCCCAAGGGGGTCGAAATCATCGAATTTCGCACCGCGACCCATTTCCACTTGCGCTTCGGCGGCAACGATCCGCCCTTCTGGAGCCAGATCCTGGCAGCGACCAAGGCCAATGCGGCGCAATGGCGGGATGCTCCGCGCACTGACGCCGAAGCCCGGCTGATGGGCGAGCGCGACTGAAGTCTGTTGCACAATCCGGCACCGGCTCGGTGCCGATTCCGCTTGGCTGAACAAACTTCAGGCCGCTTCGCTGCCTAGCTGGATCGGTGGATTATGCTCGTCGGCGTTCAGGAAATCGGCGGGGTCGGGTTTGTGGGTCCATTCCCAATACTGCCGGCACGACCACGGCGAATTGGTGGTCACGCGACCTCTGGCGTTCTTGAACCAGTTGCTGGTGTGATCGAGCGTCCAGACGAACGATTTGAGTTCGTCCTGCACTTTGGCGTCGTAAGCGCGATAAGCATCGTCGCGGACCTCGATCTCGTCGCGGCCTTCGGCGATCATCCGGCCAATGTTGCCGATGATATAGCGTGCCTGGCACTCTGAGTTGAAGATCAGCGTACCATTGAAGCCGAGATTGGTGTTGGGTCCGTACATCATGTAAAAATTGGGAAACTGCGGCACGACGATGCCGTAAAGCGCGCTCGGCTCGTCGCCCCAGAATTCATTTAGCGCAATGCCGCCGCGTCCGCGGATGTCCATCGGGTGGAGGAATTTCTGGGTGTGGAAACCGGTGGCGAAAATAATGACATCGGCCTCGTGGAGCAAGCCTTGGGCATCGACCACGCCCTTGGCTACGACCTTGGCAATGCCGCAAGTCACCAAATCGACATTGTCTTGCTGCAGTGCGCGCAGAAAGCTGCCGTCGATCACGTTGGGGCGCTTCATGTAAGGCGGGTAATCGGGCACCACTTTGTCGATAAGTTCAGGAGTGTCGGCGAAAAACTGCTCGATCCCTTGCGTCAGCTTCACCCGGGTCATTTCGTTGGCCGCGCTGGTCGATAGCTTGCCGGGTTCGCCGCCGGTCCAGTCGGGGTCGATCTTGAAGCGCAACGGGGTGAGGTCGAACGGCCAGTTGAAATAAAGCGTACGCTGCCAGCCCGCGTAATAGGGCAAGTGGTCGAGCGCCCACTGCTCACTATCACGGATTGCGCGGGTATACTCGGGATGCACCGCCATCCAGTTCGAACTGCGCATGAAGACCGTGGTATGCGCGGCGATGGCGGTAACCTGCGGGATGCATTGCGTGCCGGTCGCCGCCGCGCCGACGACGATCACCCGCTTGCCGGTGAGGTCGAGGTCGGTGCGCCATTGCGAGGTGTGGAAAAAATCTCCGGCAAAATCGCCAAGGCCGTCCAGATCGGGGATTTTCCCGCGATTGAGCTGGCCCACCGCGCTGACCAGCGAGCGCGCGCGCTCGGTGCGCTGCTTGCCGTCCGGACCGCGCGTCACCACCGCCCAGGCGTGCGCGGATTCGTCGTAATCGGCGCGCACCACCTCGGTGTTCCAGCCGATCATGTCGCGCAAACCGAAGCGATCGACGAAGACGTTGAAATAGCGCTCCAGTTCGGGCTGCGGCGAATAAAGCGTCGGCCACTTGTAGTCTTGCATGAAGGAGAACGAATAACTGTGGCTGGCGACATCGACGCGGCAGCCGGGATAGCGGTTTTCCTGCCAGGTGCCGCCGGGTCCGGCGTTCTTCTCGATGATCCGCGCGGGGATGCCCGCTTGCCTGAGCCGCAATCCCATCAACAGGCCCGACATGCCGCCGCCGATAATCAGCACCGGATTTGCCTGTTTTTGCGCCTCGCTGACCGGTTCGGGCCACCTATAGCGGCGGGAATCGCCGTCTATGCCCATTTCGTCCTTCACGACGGGCACATAGCGATCGCCCATTGGCGTGCCGGTTATGAAGTCCAGCATCTCGCCGATTTCGGCGTCGTTCGGGCGATAGGGCTCGGGTTGGCCATCGTCGCGCCAGGCCTTGATTGCACTAAGCGCACGGGCACGAAGATCGGCTGCCTGCTCCGCCGGAATGCTTCCGCTGCCGTCGCCGTTGAACAGCGGCGGTTTGGGCTGGGCGCCGCGAATGATATCGAGGCTGCCGGTCATATGGACCGCCGAACAGCACAGTTGCACCAGCCCGACATCGTCGACGATATGCGCGAGAAAGGCGTCGTCCTCGACGATCGGCTTGTCGGCCTGGTTCGCGCTGCTCATCGCCGGTTCTCGCTGTTGCCTCACAGACACCATGCCGCGGGCGCGGCGCAAATCTTGACCGGGAGCGACAAAAATCGCGGTCCAGCCGAACTAGCCCGCCGTCCATCCGCCATCGACTGGGAGCACGACCCCGACGCAAAAACTCGCAGCATCGGAGGCGAGGAACAGGATCGCCTCGGCCACTTCCTCGGGCTCGGCCAGGCGCCCGATCGGCATCATTCTCGCATACCGGGCGAAAATTGCCTCGGCATCGGGCGCGGCGCGTACATTTGCGAGGAGGTTGGTGTTGGTGACGCCGGGGCAGACGCAGTTCACCCGCACGCCGTCGCGGGCGTAGTGCAGCGCCAGCGCGCGCGTCAGGTTGACCATCCCGGCCTTGGCGGCGGAATAGCCGAAAATTCCGGGCTCGCCGACAATCCCGGCGACCGATGCGACATTCACGATCGCTCCGCTGCCCCGCGCCACCATCCCCTCGATCACGCGGCCGATGAGGAGGAAGGGGCCAGTCAGGTTGACCTGCTGAACCCGCTCCCACAGCTGCGGTTCGAACGATCCGAAAGCGGCACGCCCGCCGCCGAAACCGGCGCAGTTGACCAGGATATCGATGGCACCGAGTTCTTGGGCGGCGGCGACCAGGCGATCGGCGACGGTCGCATCTGTCAGGTCGCCAACCACTGCGACCGCGCTGCCCGGGGGCAATGCCGCGACCGCCTCGTGAGCCCTGTCGGTATCGAGATCGCCGATGACAACGCGGCCATGGCCTGCGACAATCCCCGCTGCGGTGGCGCGGCCGATGCCCGATCCAGCGCCGGTGACGATTGCTACCTTGCCGGCGAAGCGATCAATATTCATCGTCCTCGATCCTCCAGAGCGATCAATGCCTCGCGCCCCGCCTGGACGCTGTCGCGCACCGATTGCCGCCAGGTCTCGTCGAGTGCCCGGCCGGTCATCAGACGGACCAGACCGGGCAGCGCATCGGCCTGCATGACCATGGTGTGCAGCCGGGTGCCGAAGCGACCGAACGTGGCCGCGGCGCGTTCCGCCGCCGCGCGGACCCCGAGATAGACATAGGACACCCTACAGCCGCCTTTTTCAGGCGCGATGCGCCATTCGGCGTCGCCGAGGAGGTCGCCGGCGGCATAACGGAGGCCGATCCGTCGCGGTCGTCCGATTGCCCCGACTACGACTGTCCAGCGGTTGATCCCGCCGTCGAACTCGATGCGTTTTCCGCTCTCCAGGGGACCATCTCCGTCCGGCAGGAATCGCATCATCACCCACCAATCGTTCCATCGCCCGACATCGAGCAACGCGTCAAACACCGCGTCGGGCGAGACGGGAACGAATATCGCATCCTCGCAGAATTGCGCAGACCAGTCCTTCGCAGGCTCGCCCATCATCGTCCCGTTCGTTTCGTACGTCGCCGTCATGTCGGGTGATCGCCGATTAGGCAGGCCTTAATCGCGCAAGACCGTTGTGCGCTCGCGCGACTCGTCGGAACCTAGCCTTCTTCTGCGAGTGCGGCACTAGGTCGCAGGGGGTGGAGGACCCAGACGTGACTGATCCGAGTGGAGCAAATCAGGCCAACCGCGCCATCGTCGAAAGCGATGCCGAACTTGCCGGGCTTGTCGATGGCATGAGCGCGCTGGCGCTGGCGATGTCTTCGGTTCACATGGGCGGCAGCCTTGACATTTTGCGCTCCATCGAACGGCCCAGGGCACCGGCCTTCAACGGCGATCTGTCGGGCTCGCTGCCTCCCAAAGATGCGGCCTCGATCCGCGCGCAGGCTCTCGCCATCATCAAGGACTGGCGCGACGCGGGGAGCCCTGAAGCGTATCGGCCGAACCCGTCCGAACTCCACGAGATGATGAACTTCGTTGTCGGCATGGACCTGCCCGCAGAATATCTGCCGATGGTCCAGGAGGACATGGCTTTCGAGGGCGACGATGCGCGCGCCTTCCGATGGACGCGCGACGTTGCCGATGAAGAAAGGCAACGCCATCCGGTGATCGTCATCGGCGCGGGCATGTCGGGGATGCTGATCGGGCTGCGGCTCAAGCAGGCGGGCCTGCCGTTCACCATTGTGGAGAAGAACGAAAGCGTCGGCGGCACCTGGTTTGAGAACCAGTATCCTGGCTTGCGGGTCGATGTGCCCAGCCACGCATACTCGTTTTCTTTCCTGCAGGACCACCGCTGGCCCAACCTTTATTCGTTCCAGCCCGAACTGTTGTCCTATTTCCGCAAATGCGCGGCGCGGTTCGGGATCGAGGACCATATCCGCTATGGTCTCGAAGTGACCGAGGCGGTCTTCGACGAAGCGCAGGATTGCTGGAATCTGCGGTTGCAGCGCGCGGACGGAACACACGAATCGCTGTCCGCGCGCTCGCTTGTCAGCGCCACCGGGTTTCTCAACCGCCCGAAATTGCCGCAGATCGAGGGCATGGAGCTGTTTGCCGGACCGAACTTCCATTCGGCACGCTGGCGGCACGATCTCTCGCTTGAGGGCAAGCGGGTGGCCGTTATCGGAAATGCGGCGACAGCGCTCCAGGCAATTCCGGAAATCGCCAAAGTCGCGGGCCACCTGACGATCTTCCAGCGCAGCCCCGGCTGGACCAGCGTCCATCCTGAATACGACCGGCCGATTCGCGATGCCGAACAATGGGCGATCGAACATCTCCCGTATTACTCCGGCTGGATGCGCGCGACGATTTTCAACTGGGCGCAGGATTTCAAGCCCGAACTGATGAAAGTCGATCCGGAGTGGCCGCAAGACGGCAAGTCCGTCAGCGCCATGAACGAGTGGGCGCGCGCACGCATGACTGACGCGATCGAAAAGCAGCTGGAAGGCCGCCCCGATCTGCTGGCGAAAGTGCTCCCCGATTACCCGCCCTATGTGAAACGACCAACGGTTTCCAACGGCAACTATTTCCGGGCCATCCGCCAGGACAACGTCGAATTGATCACCGACGGCATCGATCGGATCACTTCGTCCGGTGTGGTTGATGCCACCGACCGGCTTCACGAGGTTGACGTAATCGTCTTCGCCACCGGTTTCGAGGTACAGAAGTTTCTCTTCCCTATGATCATCAAGGGGCGCGGAGGTGTCGAACTAAACGCCTTCTGGCGGGATCGTCCGGGGGGCTATCTAGGTATCGTCGTACCCCGGTTTCCCAACTTTTACATGATGTACGGCCCGGGCACCAACCTCGGCTATAATGGCAACCTGATCTACAATTCAGAGCTGCAGGCGCGCTATATCGCGCATTGTATCCGCTTCATGGTCGAGGATGGCTGCACGCGCCTGGAAGTGCGCGACGATGTGTTCGAGGACTACATGGAGCGAACCGGCCGCAAGCTGGAGGAGTTCGTCTGGGCGACCGACTACGGAACGACGTACTTTCGGAACGCGCAAGGCCGGGTCACCACCAACTCGCCGTGGTCATTGATGGAAATGTGGTCATGGACGAAGGGTCCCGATCCGGCGCACTTCGTGGCCCATCCGGTTGACGCTGCGTGACCCGCTAGTCGAATTTGTATCCACACAGCTTGTGGCCGTCGAGATCTCGAAAATAAGCGAAGTGGACTTGCGGCGCGCGTTTACCCGGAGGGCCTTCGCAGGTTGCGCCAAGCTCGAGCGCCTTGGCGTGATTGGGATTAGCCAAAATCAGCTCCAAAGCAAAAGTTCAGCGAGCGGTGTCGATCATGAGGCCACCATCGGCATAATAGCTGTAGCCGGTCAAATAGCCAGCAGCGGGACTCGCGAGAAAAAGCGCCAGCGGTACGATGTCATGATCCGGATCGCCGATGCGCGGGATTGGCGGCGTGGGCGGGCGGGCGTCGGCGCGCGCCTGATCCTCGCGAAAGCTGTCGGTATCGGTGACAGGCAGCAGATTGTTTGCCGTGACCCGGCGTGGACCCCATTCGCGCGCCGCCGCCCGCGTCAGCGCGCGGACCCCCTCCTTGGCGATGGCGTAAGGCGCGCGCGTACTCCACCCGGCGGTTCCTACGCAGGACGCCAGATTGATGATCCGCCCGTCGCGCCCGTCCATGTACGGAAAACAGGCCTGCATGAAGCGTAAGTAAACGACCGGCCCGGATTCGATCTGGCGGCGCAGGTTCTCGCTGGTGATTTCCATTATCGGCGCGACTGCGGTGGCCTGGTCCCAACTGTTGTTGACGAGGATGTCGATCGTGCCGAACGCGGCGGCCACTTCGGCCACCGCCGCGTCGATCCGTTCGAGATCGAACACGTCGCAGGCGATGCCGATTGCGGTTCCGCCTGCGGTACGGATGTCGGCAACCGTGCGGTCGATTGCCTCCTGGCCGCGCGAAAGGACCGCCACCCGCGCGCCCTCGGCCGCAAATCGCCGCGCGATCGCCCGCCCCAATCCGCGGCCGGCACCGGTGACCAGTGCTACCTTGTTGGAAAGCACGCCCGTCATGCGGCGAGAAGCTCGATCAGGTTGCCGTCGGGATCCTTGAAATAGACCGAAGCCCCGCGGCTGCCGTCCGAAGCGGTTCGGCCGGAGGGGCCTTCGACGATTCCGATCCCGTTTGCCCTGAGTAGCGCCTCGGCTTCGGTCACCGGCCCGGCCCAGCGAAAGCATAAGTCAGCAGAGCCCGGTGTCGGCAATCGCGCGACGAGATCGATGCCGTTGCCCTGCTGATGAATATTGAGCAGAGCGCCGCCGACAAACACGCGGCGGACTGCGGGACTGCCATTCCAGGCGTATTCGTCCACGACCGTCGCGCCCAACAGGTCGCGATAGAAATCGCAGGTGACGTCCATGTCAGCGACCGTGATCGCGACGTGATCGAAGCCTGTTATCATACGCCCGCCCCTTTGCCGTGCTGCGACTATTTGCGCCGCGAAAGTCTGCGGCAACGTGACGGCGTTGCAGATTTGAGCCGCACTGACAAACTGCGGACGCCAAACCAACGATCGCTCTGGCTTTGCGGGTCTTGGGTCGCGAGGATCGCTCGATGCAGCCTGTAATTATCGAAGTGGTGCCTAACGGCGAGACCACTGTCGCCCGCAATCCGACCGTACCGCGCCAGCCGCACGAAATCGCCGCCGCCGGGATCGATTTGCTCAATCGCGGCGCCTCGATGATCCACAACCACATCGACGATTTTCGCCTTTGCGGCCAGGCGGCGGCGGATCGTTATGCGCAAGGCTGGGCACCGATCCTCGCGCGCCATCCCGATGCGATCCTGTGTCCGACCACGGCCGGCGGCGCAACCGAAGCCGAAAAGATCGCCCATTTGGCGCCCTGCGCCGCAGCAGGCGCGCGGATGGCACCGCTCGATCCGGGGAGCATGAACATGCCGTTGTCCGGCGGTGGTGTGGGAAAAGTGAAAGTGTTGAGTTATGTGAATGACTTCAATCGGATCGCCACGGTACTCGACACTATCTCTCGCGCATGCCTTGCGCCTTCGATCGGGATTTACGAGCCCGGCTTCCTGCGGGCGACAGTGGCCTTTCAAAAGGCGGGAAAGCTGCCGAGGGGGACATTCGTGAAATTCTATTTCTTCGGTGGGCGCAACTATTTTGACGGTCGGCCCTGCATCGGCTTCGGCCTCGATCCCAGCGCTGCTGCGCTCGACGCCTATCTCGAAATCATCGGCGACAGCGGCTTGCCCTGGGCCGCCTCGGTCAACGGCGGCGACGTTTATGCATGCGGCATGGCGAAAAGGGCGATCGCGCGTGGTGGCGGCATCCGCGTCGGGCTTGAGGATTTCGCCGGCGACCGGGTGCCGACCAACGCCGTGCTGCTCGACGAGATCGTCGGCCTGTGCCGCGACGCGGGACGCCCGCCCGCCACGGCGCGCCAGACGGCGGAATTGCTTGATTTGCCCGGATGACGGCATCAATCTGACAGAATGGCGCTTCATGCCCCATGCCAACGCCTCGCGGGAAGCTATGCTGCGGGTTCGCGCCATTCGACAGGATCCCCGCCATGCAGCTGAACGACATGATCATGATCAGCGTCGACGATCATATCATCGAACCCCCCGATTTGTTCATGGGTCGGATGCCCGCCAAATTCGCCGGGCAGGAGCCGCGTGTGGCGCGCTTCGAGAACGGCGACGAACGCTGGCTGATGGAGGGCAAGAAAATCGCTTCGGTCGGGCCTTCGGCGGTGGCCGGACGCAACAAGGCGGAAATGGGCGTCGAGCCGATGCGCTACGAGCAAATCCGCAAGGGCTGCTGGGATATCGACGCACGCATCGACGACATGAACGTCAACGGGGTTTTCGCCTCGCTAAATTTCTCCTCGATGCCGGGCTTTGCCGGCGAACGCTTTTTCGTGGGGCAGGACAAGGAGCTGATGCTCGTCCTGCTGAAAGCCTACAACGACTGGCACCTGGAGGATTGGGCGGGCACCCATCCGGGGCGGATGATCCCGATGGCGCTGCTGCCGTTGTGGGACATCGACTTGGCAGTTGCGGAAGTCGAACGCATGGCGCGGCGGGGGGTAAACGTGGTAACTTTTCCCGAACAGCCGATCGCTTATGGTTTTCCATCGATTCACAGCGGCCATTGGGATCGTCTGTTCGCCGCAATCACCGCACAGGACATGACTGTCACCATCCACATCGGCACTTCGGGCGGCACCGCCCAGCCGCCTTCGCTCGATTCGCCCGCCGACGTCGGCAATACGCTGATCAACATCCAGATCGTCGAGCCGGTCGCCGACCTGCTGTTCTCGCCGATCCTGCGCAAGAACCCGACCTTACGCATCGCCATGTCCGAAGGCTGCATGGGCTGGGTGCCGTTCCTCAAGGAACGCGCCGACGCGGCCTATCGGAACCACAAGTTCTGGACGCACCAGGATCTGGGCGGAATGCTCCCCAGCGAGCTGCTTGAACGGCATTTCCTGTTTTGTTTTCATGAGGATAATTTCGGCCTGCGCATCCGCCATGAGATCGGCATCACCCAGATCGCCTGGGAATGCGATTTTCCCCATTGCGACAGCACCTGGCCGCGTTCGCCCGAACAGCTGTGGGAATCCGTCCACGATTTTCCCAAGGAGGAGATCGACCTTATCACCCACGGCAACGCCATCCGCTTCCTGAAATGGGACGCCTTCCGTCACACCCCGCGCGACGCAGCAACGGTGGGCGCGCTCCGGGAACTGGCGCGGCATATCGACGTGAAACCCAAGTCGATGGGCGGTCAATCGCCGACCCGCGCGATGGGGGCGCTCAGTACCGGCGATATCCGGCGCTTCATGATCGAGGCCGAACAGTCTCTCGGCCGGCAGGTCGAACTGCTCTGACCGGCTGCAACGTCATGGGCGAACTTGTTTACGATCCTTATTCGACTGAGCTGCACCGCGACCCGTATCCGGTCTATCGTCGGCTACGCGACGAAGCGCCGGTGTTCCGAAACGACCGTCACGATTTTTACGCGATCAGCCGCCACGCCGATGTCTGGGCGGCATTTCATGACTGGAAGCGCTTGTCCTCGGCCAAGGGGATCACGCTGGAAGGGCTGCCGCCGGATATCCACCCCGAGCTGATCACCATGGATCCGCCGCGACACGATGAACTGCGTGATCTGGTCAAGCGCGCGTTTCGCAGCAACCACATGGCGCCGCTGTTCGCGCGCATACGTCGGATCGCCGACGAACTGGTGGCGGAAATCGATCCCGAAGATTGCGATCTGGCACGCGATCTCAGCATTCCGATGCCGGCGATCGCTATCGCCGAACTGCTTGGCGTGCCTCGTGCCGATGTGCCCCGGTTTCGCATCTGGTCCGAACATCTCGTCCAGCGCGATCTCAACAATCCCCCGACAATCGAACGCGCCAAAAAAGCGAGCGGCGAGCTGCACGATTTTCTGATGTGGCACATCGGCCGCCAGCGCGCCGATCCCAAGGACGACATGCTCGGCCTGCTGGTCCGCGCCGCCGATGAGGCGGCGGCGATGAACGACAATGAACTGGTCGGCTTTGCGCGGTTGCTGCTGGTGGCGGGTAACGAGACCACCGGCCAGTTGGTTGGTAACATGATCGTCGCACTGGCGCTTAATCCCGACCAGCGCGCTGAGATCGCCATCGATCCCGCTCTTGCGCGGCGCGCGGTCGAGGAGACCTTGCGCTTCGATTCGGCGGTCCAGGCGCTCGCTCGCACGACGCTGGTCGATTACGAAGTGGCCGGCGTGATCGTGCCCGAAGGCGCGCGGCTGCTGATGGTCATGGGGTCGGCCAATCGCGACGAGCGCGTGTTTGACGAGCCCGACCGGTTCGACATCCATCGCGATCCGCACAGCATCGCACGCCATGTCGGGTTCGGTCGCGGCATCCATTTCTGCCTCGGCGCGATGCTCGCGCGAAGCGAGGCCGAATCCGCGCTCAATGCGTTGCTGGCCCGCTTTTCGGAATATCGGCTCAACATCGACGAAGTGCGGATGGTGCCTTCGGGTCAAGTGCGTGGCCCCTTGGCGCTGCCGGTGGAGCTTTAGCAGGAGCGCGACATCGATGGCCGGACAGTTGGAAGGCAAAGTAGCGATCGTCACCGGCGGGGGCCGGGGGATCGGTCGCGCGATTGCCGAAGTTTTCGCCCGTGAAGGTGCGCACGTCGCGGTGCTGTCGCGATCACAGGCGCCGATCGTCGAGGCAGTGGCCGTGATCAGGGCCCAAGGCGGCGAGGCGATCGGTATGGTGTGTGATGTCGGGGACCGCGACGCGGTGGACGCGGCCGTCAACGAGGTCGTCGCCAAATGGGGAGGGGTCGATGTGCTGGTCAACAATGCCCACGACACCCGCGATATCCATTGCGCGGTCATGGACACCGATGACGACTTGATCGAACGCCAGTTCCGCTCGGCCTTCCACGGCAGCCTCTACTGTATGCAGGCGTGCTTTCCCTATCTGAAGGAGGTACGCGGAAAAATCGTCAACTTGGGCTCCGCCGCCGGAGTCAAGGGAATGGCGGGTTACGTCGCCTACGCCGCCTCCAAGGAAGCCGTGCGCGCGCTGACGCGAAGCGCCGCCAATGAATGGGGCCGTTACGGCATCACTTGCAACACGATCTGCCCGGTCGCCGCAACCGAGATGTTCAACGATGTGAAGGAGAACCCGCTCCTCGCCCAGATCGCGGCGGGCCGTCCGCTCGGCCGCATCGGCATTGCACAGGAAGACATCGCCCCGGTCGCGCTGTTTCTGGCCACCGATGCGTCGCAATATATTACCGGCCACACACTGATGGTCAACGGCGGCGGGACGATGGACGCCGGGCGCTAGCGGCCGTTTTTTCGCAAGTCCGTCGCCGCTTCAGCTTGGCTGATCGGACGCTAGTAATCGCTGCGCGCGCCGTATGGAAACTTGGCCGCGACCCCACCGTCGATGACCAGCGTTTGGCCGGTCATGTAACTCGACAGGTCCGACAGGCAAAACAACAGCGCGGCGGCGATCTCGCTCGGGCGGCCGACCCGGCCGAGCGGCGCGTTTGCACCCGATCGCGCAATGCCCTCGGGGCCGAGCACGGCGCGCGCGCGCGGAGTGCCGATCGATCCTGGCGCGACCGCGTTGACGCGGATGCCGAGCGGTGCGAATTCGACCGCAGCCGATCGCACCAGCGCCATCAGTCCGGCCTTGGCGGCACCATATGCTGCATGTTTCGCCGCCCCCGTGATCCCGGAGACCGAGGCGACGAAGGCCATTGCGCCCCCTTGATCCATGAGCTTGCTGCCGATCTGCATCGCATAAAAGGCATGGCGCAAGTTGTGGTCGAATTCCCGGTCCCATGCCACGTCGTCGACATCGGCAAGGCTTCCGAACTGCGCCCCCCCGATGATGTCGACCAACCCGTCGAGCCGTCCGAAGGAGTCATGCGCTTGTGTGAAAAGTCGCTCCATCTCGTCACGCTTCGTCGCGTCTCCCGAAGCGGCGACCCCGCCGGTGGCGTTTGCCACTTCGTCGGCACGCTGCGGATCGACATCGACGCACAATGTCCTGCCGCCGCACCCCGCTATGGCGTGCGCAGCCTGACGGCCGATGCCTTGCCCCGCACCGAGCACAACGAAAGCGCGGCCATCCAGCCGCAGAGCAGCGGCGTAATCGGGAGTGTCGTCGATCGACGGATTCATTGTCCTCCGGCCTTGAGACGGGTGAAATCGGGATAGCGGCCAAGCGTCGCGATCAGCAGCATGGCGAGGATGAGGGACGGCAGCGCCAGCCACATGAACGCGCGATAACTGCCGGTGATGTCGAAAATGTGACCAGCCAGGGTCGGTCCGATCGCTTGCGAGATAGCAAGGCAGCTCAGCAGCAGGCCGAACAGCGTGGCATAGCTGCGCATCCCCCAATAACGCGCGCTGAGATACGCCAGGATGTTGATATAGGCTCCAAGAGCCCCGCCGAGCAGCGCCGCGATCACGGCCGCCATGCCGGGAGAACTGGCCAGACCCATCAGCAGCATGATGCTCGCGGCAATTGGCAGGAACAGCGCGGCGATCGCCACGAAGCGGCCCTGGATACGATCGAGCAGCGGCCCCGCCACCAGCCGTCCGCTCAGCGAAGCCAGCCCGATCGCGCCGGCTGCGGCGGCCGCTTCGCCCGACGCGAGGCCATCGGCGCGGGCAAGCGGCACGAAGTGGATAACCAGCGCCAGCAGCGGCACGAAAATCAGCACACTGGCCGCTGCAAGCTTGATGAAGCTCGGCGCGCGGAGTCCTTCGGCAAGCGTCAGGCCGGTTTTCGCCGTCGCGGTTTCGCCGGCGGCTGCCGTGGCACCGGCACGCGGACCGTCCTTTAGGCAAAGGATGGTGAGCGGCAGCAGCACCGCAAGAAAGATTGCGGAGACGATGATACATGCCATGCGCCAATCGTAAGCGTCGGCCAGGCCGGTCATCAGCAACGGGGTTATGGCCGCCGCGAACCCGCTTCCGGCCAGCGCCACCGCCATCGCGGTGCCGCGCGATTTGTCGAAATTGGCGGCGATCGGACCGGTCCAGACATTGGTAGTGATCATCGCCGCGCCCAGTGCGTGAACCGCCCAGATCGCCCACCATTGCCATATCTCGGCGCCGCTGATCGCCAGCGCGGCGAACGTCACGCAATAAATGATGACGCCGGGGATCGCGACCGAGCGCGATCCCTTGCGGTCGATCCACCGTCCGGTGAACGGCACCAGCGCTGCGACCATAATGCCCGAAAGACTGAGGCCGAAGAAATATTCGGCGCGCGTCCAGCCGAATTCCTCCACCACCGGGGTCAGCAGCACGCCCAGCGCGTAAACCGGCAGGACGTTGAGCGCCGAGCCGAAAAATCCGGCAACCACCAGCGGCCAGTGGGCGCGCCATTCCCTGCGTGCGGAGATTTCAGTCATGGCGTGGCTGTCATGCGGGTTGCGCCTGTTGGCCAGCGCGCCAAGACTAGAGCGGGCAAGCGGAGATGATCTGATGAGTAAGATGGCCGGGACGAAAGAACAGGACCGTTGGAGTGTTCGCCCGGAAGGATCGAACTGGGGCGATTTCGGCCCCAACGATCAAGTGGGGCGGCTCAACCTGATTACACCCGAGCGGCGGCTGGGCGGTTTCGCCGAAGTTCGCGAAGGCAAAGTGTTCTGCCTGTCGCTGCCGCTCGATTGCCCGCGCGGTGGTTTTTCGGCCCTGCGCACGCCGCCAGTTTTGTCGCCGACCTATCGCGGTGACGATCCGATGATGAACCTGCCTTATTGCATCCATGCCGAAGGCCAGACTGACGTTTTGTGCGACGATCGGGTCGATATGGCGCTGCAGTTTTCGACGCAATGGGATTCGCTGGCGCATGTCGGATCGGTCTTCGATCCTTCGGGGCAGGGCCGGGCGGTGGTGACCTACTACAATGGTTTTTCCGGGGGCGCGCATGTGCATGGCCCGATTGATTATCTCGATGGCAGAGCCGCGTGCGAGGGGCCTTTCGGCGCGCGAGCGCTCGGGATCGAGACCATGGCCGAGACGTGTGTCCAGGGGCGCGGCGTTATGGTCGATGTGGCGGAGGATTTTGGCGAGGGGCTGGCGGGGATCGATCATCCCGCAATGATGGCGATCCTCGAACGCGATAATGTTGTCATCGAACCAGGCGACATCCTGTGCCTTCGCACGGGGATGGACCGTGCGCTTTTGCGGCATTACCGGGGCGAAGGCAGCGCGGTCGATCCGATCCAGTGGCCCGGCCTCGATGGCAAGGACACACGCTTGCTCGACTGGATCACCACCAGCGGGATCGCGGCGATCGTCAGCGACAACATGGGCGTCGAAGCGTTCGGGCTGCGCAAGCGTCCGCCCAGCGGCAGCGCGATGCCGCTGCACGAGCATTGCCTGTTCAAGCTTGGCCTGCCTCTGGGCGAGATGTTCCTGCTTGGCGATCTCGCCGACTGGTTGCGCGATCATGGCCGCAGCCGTTTCCTGTTTACCGGCCCGCCGTTGCGCTTGCCCGGGGCGGTCGGATCGCCGGTCACTGCCGTTGCAACGGTTTGACCAGGGACCTCCGCCGTATCCGCCGTTCGGGTTTCCTCCGCAGCAAGATCACGCCAGGACCGCCCCGTCGGAAAGATGCAATCGACGGGTTCAGGACGCGTATAAGCCGTGCCGGGGGCAGGAGAGTGGCCGGCCTCGAATAGGTCGAGCGCGGCGATCAAACGCTTGCGCCCGCGCACAACCGCCAGGTCGCTCGGGGCCAGTTGTTCACGCCTGCGGTCGACGATCGCGCCCATGCTGGCCTGGACGACGATATCTTCGTGCAGCAAGGTATGGGCAAAGCCGGAAAAGTGCCCCGCCGCCATCGCCGTGCGATCCTGGCCCCAAGCGGTGGCCTTGGTCCCTTGGAGCGGCGCGTAATTATCGGGATCGTGGGTAGCGATATCGCCGATCGGTCCGCCGGTGCGCGGCTTGGCTGGGCCCTTGCGGTTCCATAGCCCGAAAAACAGCAAGTGGCTGATGTCGTCGATCGGCACGGCGATGAACATGCTGCCTTTGTGGGGTTCCTGATCGGGCACCGCGGTAATAAAGGGCAGGATGAACTCGCTGATCCGGACGTAGTCCCGCTCCTCGCCGATCGAGCGCAAGGCGGCCGCGCGCATGCCGTAGGCGGTGTCCTCGACCTCATACCGCGGGTGCGCGGTCAGGCTGTGCTGTAGCGTGGTGTTGGTGGTGGCACCCGCAATCCAGCTTTTGTGCAGCGTCCCGACATGGACCGAATCAAGCGTCGCCTCGACGCCTTGCAGCCAGTTGCACGGCGATATCGTCCGCGTCATCCACACGCTTTCAGCC
>Ga0105046_10001129_pt1 | contig 40262 bp, 30 predicted proteins | sample MAT03_FD_78385 | JGI IMG/M metagenome (GOLD analysis project Ga0105046, IMG submission 78385) | Freshwater microbial communities from Lake Fryxell liftoff mats and glacier meltwater in Antarctica - MAT-03 (megahit assembly) | ecosystem: Environmental > Aquatic > Freshwater > Ice > Liftoff... | reverse complement strand
GGTTGGCTAATGAAACCGCTCAAACACATGGCACTCGCCCGCTGGATTCACTGATCACCATTTCGGAGGAGACCACTTCCGATGGTCGCCAGTGGCGTATTCATTACGGTGCGAGGGACTTTGCAAATCGCCGAGGCGGAGATCTTATCGTGTTTATCGATGAGCATGGCGATGCCGTGCAAAGCGTGCTTCGAGGGCAATAAACCTTGTTAACGTCTCGCCAGGGAGGGCGACATGAAGATTCGCAATCGGCATCTGCTCAACGCCGCGGGATGGCTTGGCTCCTCGGCCATGCACACGCTGTTCCGCACGCTTCGCATCACGTTGCACGAACTCGGGCAGGACATTAAACCCGATCAGACCGACAATCCCGACCGCTTCATCTATTGCATCTGGCACGAAAACCTTCTGCTGCCCACGATCACCTGGGGGCGAAGCGAAGTTGCCGTGCTCCTCAGCAAGCACACGGACGGCCAACTTCTTGGCTCGCTCATCACCTCTCTTGGGATGAGCATCGTGCAAGGTTCCACCAAACGCGGCGGGATTGAAGCCATTCGCAAGCTCACTCGCGATCCGGATGCTCGCAAACACCTCGGGATCACACCGGATGGCCCTCGAGGGCCGCGCCGCGTCGTGCAACCTGGCATCGTTTACATTGCCTCGCGAGCCAGGATGAAGATCGTCCCCATCGGCGTGGGCTATCGCAATCCCTGGCGCGCCGGTAGCTGGGATCGCTTTGCCCTGCCCAAGCCCTTCACGCGCGCGTGCTGCGTGACGGATAAGGCGATCAGCGTGCCGGAGAATGTGAAGACCGCGGACTTTGAAGCCTATCGCCTCCAGGTGCAGGCGGAGATGGACCGACTCGCAACCATGGCGGAGACCTGGGCCGCCAGCGGAAAGCTGCTGCCGAGACCGGCGGTAGAGCAAACTCGCAAGCTCGCCTCTTGACCTGGCTATAAAACGATCTCAGGACTCGCCAAACCTGAAGAACCCTCCATGCGACCCCCTGGGCCAAGATTGCCCGACAACGGCCGGGCGTACCTGATTGCTCCGCGCTACTGGCAGTGGCTCGGATTCCGGTCGGTTCGTGTCGTGCTCCTCTGGCTCATTGCTCTGGGCATCGGCGGCCAGCGGCTCTGGCACGCTCGCCATGCCTTCGACAATCCACCTTCCGAGCCCACCGAGCGTCAACGGGTCGACGGCAACAGCGGGCATGCCGAGATCGACTTCGGCGGCCAATGGATCATGGGCCGCATGCTTCTCGAAGGGCACGCCCGTCAACTTTACCACCGTGAGCAACATTGGCCTCTCGTTCGGTCGGCTTATCCGATCGAACAGGGAAAACCGATCGTCAATGCCGATCGGCTGCGAATGCCCCACCATCGTGTGTTTCCAACGCGAGGGAATGAGGATCTCTCGACCGATGCCGAATGGATGATGTACTGGTTCATGGGGAAGGACAGCCCCGAATGGAAGACCCTCGGAGGCAGCGTGGCCGCGGCTTCGACACCGCTGCCTTTTCCGCCCGGATCCCTCGCGGTGCTGCTGGCCGTGAAGGATCGCGTCGCCTCCGACGTGGTTGCGGATCTCACGATGCCGCACATCGGTGGGCCGCTTTATCCTCCGATCCATGCGTTTGTGATGGCTCCCTTCGCGATCGGCAACGACCCACGGGCGTCGTATCGTATTGCTCAGATTATCGGGATCGGCCTCGTTTACCTCGCGGCCCTGGGCGGGTCGATGCTGTCGCGTGGAAGAGTGTGGTGGTCCGCCGCCAGCATCGCGGTGCTGCTCTATCCCGGTTGCAGGGCGTGCCTGGATCTGGGTCAGAACTCGGCCCTGACACTGAATTTCGTGATCTGGGGCTGGGTGCTCGCGAGCCGAGGCTGGACGGCGGCGGGTGGGGCCGCGTGGGGTTTGCTCGCCATCAAGCCAACCTGGGCCATCGCATTCCTTCTCGTTCCGTTGCTCACGCGGCGCTGGCGGTTCCTCTTTGCCATGTGTGGCGTCGGCGCTTCGCTCGCACTCGCAACGCTGCCGGTCGTCGGCGTCCAGACCTGGCTCGACTGGCTCGAAGTCGGTCGCGAAGCTTCCATCGAGTACGACGTGGATGAAAACTGGATCCGGCTCAGTCGCGATCTTCAGGGCCTTCCAAGGCGCTGGCTCCTCGACTTTCACAAGCCGAGGGCTGAGCGTCACCACATCACCGCGGCGGCCATCGGCTGGTCACTCTGGGCCGGCGTGGCGGCGGTCACCGTGGGGCTCGCACTCACGCGGGGCGATCGACGCCGACTCGTAGGAATCGCTCCCGCATTCCTCTTCCTGGGCGCGTATCTCACCTGCTACCGCTTCATGTACTACGATGCGCTCGTCTCCTTTATCGCAGTCGCGGTGCTCGTCGCTGATCGCGATCTCTTCGGACGAGCCACGATCCTTCAATGGCGATCCGTGCCGATCGAACACGTACTCGACGATCGTTCCTGCGACCGCGCCTCTCACATCGCGGGCTACGTGAACTCCTTCCCGCTGACGCTCGTGGTGCTCCTGGGCCTTTACGAAAACCTTCTCATCGCCTCGGAGATACGCTCCACCGTGAGCCTGGGTTTCCTTGCAGGAAGCGACGCTGCCCCCCGGAAACTCGAAGTTGATGGCCCGCTCCATCTTGCACTGGATACGTTGCTGCTCGTCGGCTTGTGGGGCTGGTGTGCCGTGAGATTGCTGATCGATCGTCGAGGAAGCGACCGCTGTCACGCCGGCTTGGAGACGCCTCGCAGTGAATCGAGCGCCGCACCGATGTCTGCCGATCGCATAAGCGATTCGCCCACGAGCACCGCGTGAACGCCCGCCGCGCTGAGGCGTGTGAGGTCCGCATGAGTCTTGATGCCGCTCTCGCTCACGATCACGCGATCCTGCGGAATCGAGGGAACCAGATCGAGCGTGTGTTCGAGGCGAGTCGTGAAGGTGCGAAGGTCGCGGTTATTGATGCCGACGACCCTGGCCCCCGCGGCAAGTACACGCGGGAGTTCTTCCGCGTCGTGCAGTTCCACCAGAGTGTGCAGGCCCATCGCGACGGCTTCCCGCTGAAGTTCGGCGAGTCGATCTCCAGGAAGGATCTCCGCGATCAGCAAGGCTGCGTCCGCGCCGGCGATGCGGGCCTCGAGAAGTTGATAACGATCCAGTACGAAATCCTTGCGAAGCACCGGGCAGGGCACAGCTTCGTGAATCGACTTGAGATACGCGAGCTTCCCCTGGAAATACTGTTCGTCCGTCAGCACGCTGATGGCCGCGGCTCCGTGGGCATGGTAGGTTCGAGCAATCGCGACGGGGTCAAAGTCCGCCCGGATGATCCCGGCGGAGGGCGAGGCCTTTTTCACCTCCGTGATGACGCGAATCTCACCCGCCCGATGGAGTGCCCCGGTGAAGTCCCGTGTCGGGGGGAGGCCGGCGAGGCGTCGTTCGAGGTCGGCCTCGGAGACGCTAGCGCGGGCCGCTGCGATCTCTTGCCATTTGGTCGCCACGATCGTGTCGAGAATCGATGCCATCCGTTCCACTCCGTCGTCGAAGGTCGGCGATTACCGATAGAGTATCCTAGCGGTTACAGCCTCAACTCGTGAGGACTCTCTTGCCTTCCGATACGTGGCCCGAATTCCTGAAGCTCCTGACCTGCGGCGGCTATGTCGCCGCGGCGGTGCTGCCACTCATCGTGGTGAGCGTAGCCCAGTGTCGCAAACTCCGTGAACCGCTGGTCCCGCGCGTGCGGCCCTGGCCGGTGCCATGGAGCGGGCTCGACGTGTCGCTGCTCATCGCGGTGGTGGTGATGATGCCTCCCGTCGTGGGCGAGATGCTTGGGCAGGCCTCGTTTTTCGAGAAGATCTATGGCCAGGACTTCACGACCACACCTCTGACCACTTTGCGGGAATCCTCCTCCGCGAGCGTCGCGGGAGGCGCCGCAGCGAACGAAGTCCATCAACAACTCGCCTTGCGACTGACAGTGAAGGGCCTTTGGGCCGGGCTGTTCGCATTCCCCTTCCAGGTCGGTGTGATCATCCTTTTGCGAACGGCCCTCTACCCGACGTGGCGATCCTTGCCGTCGCGGCCATCACGAACTTTACCGGCGCGTATCGCTCTCGCGAGCTTCGCGTGGGTGCTGCTGACGCCGGCGGTGTTTCTTGTTCACTTCGTGGCGAATGCCCTGTCGCTGGAACTTGGATCGTCACCGGACGATCATCCGCTCACCCGGATCGCCACGGGCGGCTGGCGGTTGGATCGCGTGCTCTTCGTGCTCCAGGCGTGTGTGACGGCTCCGCTCATGGAAGAATGGATCTGCCGCGGAATCCTCCTACCATGGACCACCCGGCAAAGCCACCGAACCTGGACGGTGCTAATCGCGGCCATCGCGATCGCCGGCCTGGTCGGCAGCACGGCGGAGAACGCGGTGAATCGCTTCGGAAGTGCCGTCTTTCTGACGCTGATCCTGGCTGCGTGGGGGTTGTTGGCGCAGCTGCCGCGAGGCCCGCGAGGCCAGGTGCGACGGCGTCGCTGGGGAGGCGTTGTGGCGTCAGCAGCCATCTTTGCGGCGTTGCATTCCAGCGTCTGGCCTTCGCCCGTGCCGCTGTTCGTCTTTGCCCTCGGCCTCGGCTGGCTCGCCCTGGCCACGCGAGGCATTCTCGCCAGCGTGGTCGTGCACGGGCTCTTCAACCTGATCTCGGTGCTCTATGTGCTGGGAGCGGCGGGATGAATCGTCTGGGAATGGCTCCTCGAGGCGAGAGGCAGGAAGAAATTTCGCCACAGAGATCAGAGTGAGCGAATGAAGGGATTTCGAAAAAGGATCTGCCATCGAAATGAAGGGCCTCAGAAATAGGATCTTTCAGCGATCTGTCTCCATTCAACGGAGTTATCCTCGTCGAACGCACCACCCTGTTTTCGTCTTCCTCACTCCGATCTCTGTGGTCTCTGTGACTCTGTGGTAATTCTCTTCCTATCTTTCACCTTGGCTGATGACGCCGGCCACCTTGCGGTAGACCTTGCGGGTTTGCTCCGCGGCTCGAGCCCAGGAGAAGCTCATCGCATGGGCGATGCCTGTCGCGTTTGGTTCCATCGGTGGCTCGATCGCGGCTCGCTTCATGGCTTCGCGCCAGCCTTCGAGATCGCGCGGTTCGACATAGCGAGCCTGCTCACCCAGCACCTCACGCACAGCGGGAGTCGTCGAGGCGATCACGCTTCCGCCACAGGCCAGCATTTCCAGCGGCGGCAGGCCGAAGCCTTCGTAGTGCGACGGATACAGCAGCGTCGCAGCCCCGGCATAGAGCGCGGGAAGATCGACGTGGGCGACGTAACCCAGGTGGCGAGCACCCAGAGGCCTGGCCACATTCTCGAAGAACTCACGATCGGCACTCGACTTCCAACCCCAGCCACCTGCGAGAACCAGCGGGCAGCGCTGGCGAATCGCAGTGGGCAGATCGCAGAATGCCCGCATCAGGGTGCCAAGGTTCTTCCGGGGTTCGATGGTGCCGACCGCGAGGAAGTATCGCTCGTGTAGCGCGGCTCGTTCACGGTAGGCGTTCACCACCGGCAGGGGTTGTGGGCGATATTGCTCATCGAGCCCGTTGTGAACCGCGGTCACCTTCTCCGAGGGGAGTCCGAGCACGTCCATCGCTTCCTGGCGAACCGTCTCCGAGACGACGATCACATGAGCCGCGGAGTTCACACCGTTGCGGAAGTGGCGTTCATGGAATCGCACGCGTTCGGCGGGGTGCCACTCGGGGTGTGTCAGCACGGAGAGATCGTGAACGGTGATAATCGTGGGCAGGTTCGTCTTCACCGCCACGAAGTTCGGTTCGTGATAAAGATCGAACTGGCCCCAGCGTGCGGAGGTCTGGAGGTGCGAGCGGTAAACGCTGCGAGCCGCCTGGCGAACGACCGTGCCGACGAGGCCTCGAATCGAACCACTTCCTCTGTCTTCGATCGTCGCTGTCCTGGACGATCGAAACGTCGGCCCTCGCATGACACGGCTCGCGACTCCGCCGACGAGGCCGCCGGGATAAAGCCAGAAAGTGTCGTCGGGGAAGGTCGCTTCCAGCGTGCGATGCAGGTTCGCCGTCGTGTGGCCGACGCCCGTGCGAGGCCGAAAGAGGCACGCTCCGTTGATCAGGACGCGCATGCGAACGCCTCCTGATTCCGTCGCTGGGATCGCACCACGAGCGAAGCCGGCAGATGCCGGAGCATCGATAGAAAAGCGAAGGCCTGTGCCTTTACCAGTGCGGGATGTTCCGCTCCTCGAGCGAGACGCAGCACAGCTCGTGCGAGCCTGGCGACCTGTCCAAGAACGGCTGTGATCGCGAGGAAAAGGTCGCCGTTCTGAACGCTGGCGAGCGTGCGATTGCGTTCGACATGGAAACGAAAGAGAGGCGACTCGTCCCCCGCGGAGCCGCCGTGGACATGGCGAACGAGCGAACGAGGAGCGAACGTGACGCTTCGGCCTTCCAGTTGGGCCTTCCAGCCGGCGTCGAGATCTTCGTAGTACATGAAGAAACGCGGATCGAAGAGTCGCTCGCCGATCGTTTGGCGATCCACAACCATGGCGGCCCCGCAGCCGGCGAAGACCGGGCGGGTCGCTTCGAAGCGGCCATCATCACGAGAGCGAAAGCCCAGATCGAACCCACGGCCATCCCGCAAGAGTTGCAGGCCGGCGCTATTGAGCGTGGCGGGCTCGTCGGCGAAGACCAGCTTCGATGCCACGGCCATGCCAGGTTTAACGACCGACGCGAGTTCCTCGAGCCAGTGCGGATCGGGGATCGTATCGTTGTTCAGCAACACCACATGGCGGCCGCGAAGGTAAGCCAGGCCGGCGTTGTTGCCTCCGGCGAAGCCTAGATTTTGTGGATGGCGTACGACGCGAATCCAGGGATGGCGGGCGGTCGCGTCCTCCGCGGATCCGTCGGTGGAGGCATTGTCGATCACGATGACCTCGTAGCGATGACGGGGGATCGTCTGCACTTCGAGCGCAGCGAGGCATGCAGGCAGGTGGCGCTGCCCGTTGAAGTTTACGATCAGGATTGAGAAAGGCAGTTCATCCACGTCGGGAGCGGGGTTAAAGGACGCTCACGCCGCGGCCGCGACGGGAGGGGCGTTCTGCACGCTGCGAATATAAGCGTCGATCACCGGATTGCTGGGGCCGCTCATGTGAACCGCACCGTGCTGCATCCAGAGGACACGGTTGCACATGGCCCGAATCGTGTCGAGATCGTGAGCGACCAGCACCATCAGTTGAGCGTTGTTTTTGATCTCGTTCATTCGTGCACGGGCCTTCGCCTGGAAAGCCAGGTCGCCGGTCGCGAGTACCTCGTCAATGAGCAGCACTTCAGGATCGACGGCCGTGGCGATCGAGAACGCGAGCCTCATCATCATGCCGGCGGAATAGTACCGAACGGGGACATCGAGAAACTCGCCGAGTTCGCTGAAGTCCGCGATGCTCTGCATCTTTTTCTTGAGCGTCGTGGGGCTTTCGCCCTGGAGATACGAGCGGTAGGTGATGTTCTCCCAACCCGAGGCGTCGCCTTCAAAGCCGAGTGTAATATCGAAGAGCGAACAGATTCGTCCCTCGACTTTGCAGCGGCCTCGTGTCGCAGGATAGATGCCCGCGAGCAGTTTGAGCAGCGTGCTCTTGCCAGCGCCGTTGTGGCCGATCACGCCGATGCGATCGCCGTCGGCCGCTTGCAGCGAGACGCCGTTAAGCGCGTGCACCTTCATGCCGGCTGATTTCCCGGAGCGGAACATCAGCCCGCGGACAATATATTCCTTCAGCGTGATCTGCTTGTTCTGGCGGATCGTGAAGGTCAGTCCCACGTTGTCCAAATCGATCTTCGCCATCGTGCGGTTCCTGTGTGCGGAAGTCGGAAATCCGTAAGCGGCGGGGCTCACATATGGAAGATGACTCTCTTCTGAAGCCAGGCCACCGTGCCCAGGGCCAGGCCGACGAAGCAGCCGGTCACGACGACGCCAACCGCATAAAGTTGCAGGCTGGGCGGCGTGCCCTCGATGAGCGGCGTGCGGATCAGTTCCAGGTACAGGTTGGCCGGGTTGATATCCAGCAACCATTGAAGGCCTTGCTTCGTGAGCGTGCTCGCCGGATACATGATCGGCGTGAGGAAGAACATGATCTGCGCACCGACATCAAGAAGGTGCTGAGTATCCTGGAAATACACATTCACGAACGACGTGATCGTGGCGACGGACCACGCGAAGATGAACGCCAGGGCGAGCCCGGGTATCACGTAAGGAATGACTTTCAGGAGTTCGAGACGCTGAGGCAGAAGGATCAGGCAGAGCGCGAGCACGACAAACATCGCGATGCCGAAGTGAATCGCCTGCCCTGCCACCGTCCGAAGTGGATAGAGCCCATAAGGCAACGGGCTCTGGCGGATGTACGCCTCATTGCTGATCAGTGATCGGCAGCCCTGGAGGGCGGAATCACGAAGGAAAGCCCACACGGCCATGCCTGCGAGCAGGTAAGGAGCGTAGCTTCGCCAGTCGCCGTTACCCAGCAAGCTGCTGAAAACGACGCAGAAGACAATTGTCATCGCGATCGGATTGAGCAGCGACCAGCCGATGCCGAAGACGGAGCGACGGTAACGAAGACGCAGATCGAGCTTGATGAGGGCCATGAGGAAGTGACGGAACTTCCAAATCGCCGTGAATTGATGGATCATCCGTGACCCCGAGTGTGTCTTGGCACGGGCAGTCCTTTGCCCAGGTGGTAGCGGCGAGGAAACTACCCCGATTCCGCGAATCAGGCCAGACCAGTTTCCGGAAAGTGGAGAAGGCCGTGTAAGCCTTCAGAAAGATCAAGTCCGCAACTGCGCCGCGAACACTCCTGGTCAGCGGCGTTTGAAATCGCAAGGAAGTTCTTGAATCGATCCTCAACGTGGATCAAAATGGTTGCTATCGTTGATGAGGGAAACTTCGATGGCCTCCCGTGCATGGGCACGATCTTCAGCTGATACGCTCATGTCCGAATTCGACCAGGAACTCCAGTTGACCAATACCACCACGGCTCATCGAGCTGCGATCGTCTTTGAGGCCAGTCGGCAGATGCTCGACGGTTCGCCGTCGAATTCCTTCCAGGATGCTTTGATCACTCTCGCTTTCCAGGCCCGTCTGGCGATCGGGGCTCATCAAAGCGCGATCAGCTATCTTCCCGGCGGAGAGTTCACCACGGCGATTCACGGGGTCTCGTTGTCGGAGAAGTACGCGAAGTATCGCAGCTACGATGTCCCTCCCACAGGGAAGGGGATCTGGTCGCTCGTGCTTCGGCAGAAGCAGGGCGTCTGCATGACCGAGGCTGAACTTGTCGCCCATCCCTTGTGGGCGAGATTCAGCAATCTCAAAGATGCCCGGGGCCTGGAGCACCCGCCCATGCGAGGCTGGCTGGCCACGCCGGTGGTGCAAGCCAGCGGTGAAGCGATCGGAGTGCTGCATCTCTCGGACAAGTTTGACGATGCTGACTTCACCGCTGCGGATCTGGACACCCTGGTTCGGTTGGCGGCGATGGTGATGCCAACCTTTGAACTTCAGTTCGCGAACCAGCGGTTGCAGGACCTCACAGAGGAGTTGACGGCGAGCCGAAACGAACTCGAACTGCGAGTGAGGGAGCGCACCGTCGAGCTCGAGATGGCGAACCGGGAGTTGCAGGAACGCACGAACCGCTTTGAACTCGTGGCCGCAGGCGCCTGTGATGCCATGTGGGACTGGGATGTCGCAGGCCATCGCGTCTTCTTCTCAGCGCGTTGGAAGGAACTTCGCGGTTATGCGCCGGATGAATTAAGCGATCGCGAAGAAGAGTGGCGCGACGGCATCCATCCGGACGATCGCAGCCGTGTGCTCGCGGCCGTGACGGCTCATTTCGAGGGCAAGACGGCGGTTTTTGAAGCGGAGTACCGCGTTCGCTGCAAGGATGGCTCGTGGAAATGGATTCACGGTCGTTGTCTCGCTCAAAGTGATGCGAATGGTCAAGCCATCCGCATGGCCGGTTCGGAATCGGACATCACGGAACGCAAGCATGCCGAAGAAGCCCTGCGATTGAGCGAACAGCGTTTCCGCGATCTCTTTCACAACTCGCCCGATGCGATCTTCGTGGAGGATCTCAAGGGCTACGTTCTCGATGCGAACCCTGCCGCGTGTCAGCTTCACCATTGCGAACGAAAGAACCTCGTCGGCCGGCACATCAGGGATCTGGTGCCTCCCGAGCAGCTTGGCGAAATTCTCGCTCAGTTCCACCGGCTTGTGCGCGGGGAATTGAACCACTTCGAGAGTTTCAGTTACACCACAGACGGCCTGACGATTCCGATCGAGCTTCGGGCAAACTCCATTTCAATCGAAGGTCAACCCTGCTTGCTCTTGCAGGTTCGCGACATCACCGAACGCCGCCAAGCCGAGGCGAGAATACGTGCCTCCGAGGAACTTTTCCGCAGCGTGGTTCAGGGTTCCTTGCATGGCATCCTCATCAATCAGGACAACTGCATACGCTTCGCGAATCCCGCTCTCGTGAGGATGTTCGGTTACGAGCGCTCCGAGCAACTGCTGAATGCCTCCCTTGTGGAGACGATCGTTGCGCAGGACGACCACGTGTTATTGCGGGAGCGGATCGCTTCGACGTATGTCGGCCGAACGTTGCCACTCTCGCGGCCATGGAAAGGAATACGCAGAGATGGTTCGCATTTCTGGATCGTGAGTACGTCGAGTCCCGTTCAGTGGAAAGGTCGGCCCGCGATCGTGGCCTTCCTGCACGATATCGATGATCGCAAGCGGGCCGAGGATGCCAACGACTCCGCCCGGCGAATGCTGCAACTTGTGCTCGATCACATCCCGCAAGGCGTGTTCTGGAAGGACCGCAACTCGAAATTTATCGGCTGCAACAAGATCGTCGCAAAGGCCCATGGATTTGAGAATCCCACGGATCTGCACGATCTCGACGATCGCCAGTTCCCCGGAGTGACGCCCGAACAAGCGGCCCATTTCCTCCGTAGCGATCGGGCCGTCATGGAGGCGAACCAGCCCATCTACAACATGCTCGAGCCACTGACATTGGCCGATGGTCGTTCCATCTGGATCGAAACGACGAAGGTTCCACTCCAGGATGGGCCCGGTAAGGTCATTGGCATTCTCGGCACCTGGCAGGATGTGACGGAACGCAAACGCCTGGCGGAAGAACGCCAGCGATTCGAGACGCAGCTTCAGCACACGCAGAAGCTCGAGAGCCTGGGCGTTCTCGCGGGGGGGATCGCCCATGATTTCAACAATCTCCTCACCAGTGTCCTTGGCTTCGCGGACCTGGCACTGCTCGAACTGCCCAGGGAATCCACGGCTCGCGACCACATCGCTGCCGCTGCGGACGGAGCCCGGCGAGCCGCGGAACTCACGAATCAAATGCTGGCGTATTCCGGCAAGGGGCGATTCGTCGTGGAGACGCTCGACGTCTCCGCGATCGTCGAGAATCTGACGCGATTGCTGCAAATCACGATCTCCAAGAAGTGCGCGGTGAAGTTCAACCTGGCGCCGGACTTGCCCTTGATCGAAGCTGACGCGGCTCAGGTGCGGCAGATTGTCATGAATCTCATCATCAACGCCTCGGAGGCCATCGGCGACCACAGCGGGGCCATCGCCGTCACGACCGGGGTGATGCACTGTGATCGTGCGTATCTCTCCAAGACTTATCTCGACGACAATCTCGAAGCCGGAGAGTACGTCTTCATTGAGGTGGCCGACACCGGAATTGGCATGTCCGAAGAGACACAGGCTCGCATCTTCGATCCGTTCTTCACCACCAAGTTCACCGGTCGCGGGCTCGGGCTCTCAGCAGTTCTGGGGATCGTTCGCGGCCACAAGGGCGCGCTCAAGTGTTACAGCGAACTCAGCAAAGGGACGACCTTCAAAGTGCTTTTCCCCTCGACTTCTCTCCCTGCGCTGATGAACCCACCTCGCAACGCCACCGAAGCACCCTGGCAAGGCGAAGGCTTGGCACTGGTGGTGGACGACGAGGAATCGATCCGTTCGTTGGCTCGCCGCATGCTCGAAGCCATGGGCTTCAAGGTGCTGACCGCCGCGGATGGCCGCGAAGGCGTCGAGGTTTTTCGCCTCCATGCGGACAAGCTGCGCTTCGTGCTGCTGGACATGACGATGCCGAAGCTGGATGGCGAGGAGACGTTTCGAGAGATGCGCCGCATCCGCAGCGATGTGAAAGCCATCCTGACCAGTGGCTATAACGAGCAAACCGCCACCAGCCGCTTCGCCGGCAAGGGGCTGGCCGCGTTCATTCAGAAGCCCTACGGCTTTGCAGACCTGCGCGAGGTGATTCGAAAGGCGATCACGCCTGCCACCTGAAGCCACCTCGGGACCATTGCGGAGCGTCGATGGATCTTCACGGAAGTCCCATCCATCACGAAATAAGACTCGCATTTCATAGAGTGAACTTTCGTGCTGGATCCGCTTCCGATGAGACGAGCCGCGAATGAGTATTCTTCTGAGTGCCCGGGAACTGTCGAAGGAATTCGGGCACGGACCGGTGTTCGCGAAGCTGTCGCTCGACGTTCGTGTTGGTGAGCGGATCGGGCTCATCGGGCCGAACGGAGCGGGCAAATCCACCCTGCTGAAGATCCTTGCGGGGCGAGATTCGCCCGACGAGGGGGCCGTCTCGACACGCCGGGGCATTCGCCTGGGCTATGTGCCTCAGGACGATACGTTCAAGCCTGGGCTTTCCGCACGGGAAGTCGTGCTGGCCCGACTGACCTCGGACGATCTCGAAGAACACGAGCGAGAAACCCGGGCCTCCATTGCACTCACAAGGGTCGGCTTCGACGATGAAGATCGCCAGGCCGCCACGCTCTCCGGAGGCTGGCGTAAACGACTGGCCCTGGCGCGTGAACTGGCCTGCGATCCCGATGTGCTCTTGCTCGATGAACCGACGAATCATCTCGACCTTCCGGCCGTGATCTGGCTCGAACGCTTGCTACGGTCGGCCTCGTTTGGATACATTGTTGCCACGCACGACCGTGCCTTTCTCCGGGCCGTCGCGGATGATGTGATCGAACTCAGTCGCTCCTATCCCGGCGGCGTGTTCCGCTCGGCCGGAGGCTACGACGCCTTCGCGGACAATCGGGACCGGTTCCTCGAAGGGCAGGAGCGCGAACGGGCCGCCATCGCCAATCAGGTCCGCAAGGAAACGGAATGGCTCTCACGGAAAGAGTCCGCCCAGAGAAAGAAGTCTCGCTCACGGATCGCCGAAGCCGCGGATCGACGTGCCGAACTCGCCGATCTCACGGCACGCACCACGCAGGGCGGGGCCGCGGGGATCGACTTCGTCGGCACGGGCCGACAGACCCGAAAACTTCTCGCAGCCTCAGGGCTGAGCAAGTCGCTTGGCGGTCGGGCCCTGTTTTCCGGGCTCGATGTGTTTCTCGCTCCGGGGACTCGTATTGGGCTCCTCGGCTCGAACGGTAGCGGCAAGAGTACGTTACTCAAGGTTCTCGCGGGCGAACTCACGCCGGACAGCGGCACCATCGCGCGGGCTGACGCACTTCGCACGGTGGTCTTTGAACAAGGGCGAACCGCTCTCGACCCCTCGCTGCCCCTGCGTCGCGCGATCAGCCCTGGCGGCGATACCGTCACTTATCGCGATCGCCAGGTTCACGTTGGCGGTTGGGCCAAGCAGTTCCTCTTCCGGCCCGAGCAACTCGACATCGAGGTCGGCGCACTCTCCGGCGGCGAGCAGGCCCGAGTTCGAATCGCCCAGCTGATGCTGAAGCCGGCCGATGTGCTCTTTCTGGACGAACCGACCAACGACCTGGACATTCCCTCGCTGGAAGTGCTCGAGGAGAGCCTGGAAGATTTTCCGGGAGCGGTGGTGCTGGTCAGCCACGATCGCGAATTGACCGACCGACTCTGCACCGAGATCATCGGCCTCGATGGCCGGGGCGGATCTGCGAGTTTTGGCAGTGTCAGTCAGTGGTTGACCGCAGTCGAGCGATCCCCGAGCAAGGCCGCCGATCCGGAGCGGCCCGTGGCGGGCAAGGCCGTGGCCGGGAAGGAGAAGACGAAGAAGCTCAGTTTCAAGGAGCAGAAGGAGTGGGAAGGGATGGAGGCCGCCGTTCTTGCTGCCGAGACCGCCGTCGCAGCGCGACAGGCCGCGGTCGAGCAGGCGGCGACCGCGGGTCACACGGCGTTAACGGAAGCCTGTCGGCTCTTGGAGGAAACCCAGCACAGCGTCGAGCGACTCTACGCCCGCTGGCAAGAACTCGAGGCCCGGCGATCTTCGTGAGTCGCCGTCTGCATCTCAGGGAACAGGAGCCGATTCGATCTTCTTCACGGCTTCCACGGCGGCCTCCTTCACCCGTGCGACAGGGTCCGTTATCAGGGTCTTGATGTCCGCGAGCACGGGTTTCGCCGCGGCACCCATCGTTCCGAGAGAACGCACGGAGTCCCGCCGTACCCGCTGGTCGGGGTTCTTGAGCGCCTTCGCCAGAGCCGGAATCACGTCCGTGTTCGCCAGCACTTTGACACCGATATCGCCAAGGGCCTCCGCGGCATGCTCCTGAACGAGCGGATCAGGATCGGATTCGAGTTGCTTCAACAGGCCGGGAACAGCGGGCAGAGCCGGTTCACCGATCTTGCCCAGCGTTCGCGCAGCGTTCCAGCGAACGAGCACTTCCGGATGATTTAACAGTTCGAGCAAGGCCGGCACGGCTTCCGCGCCACCCTGCTTGAACTCGCCCACCGCTCGAATTGCGCGATCCTTGGGGAAGAGCTTGACCAGGGCGGGCACGGCTCCGGGAACGTTCGGCGCGAGGTTGCCCACGGCCGTGATGACGATCTCCTTCACATTGCCGCTGGGATCGGCAAGCGTGGCCACCAACTCGGCGGCCGCGGGGCGTGCGTCCTTCCCCATCTTGTTGAGGGCATCCGCCGCACTCACCCGGGCAGACTCACTGGGCGAACGTTGTAGCACCCAGACGCACATGGGAACCGCGTTCTCTTTCCCGCTGCTCAGCGAGGTGACGGCAGTGGCGCGAGTGGCGTCGTCCGTGGATTTCAAGTCGCGTTCCCAGGCCGTGGCAGATCGACCGGAGTAGAAGGGTTCGCCGCCCACCCATCCCTGGACGCGAGCCGAGGGATCGTAGAGGATCGCGATCACGATCGATAGCGTGAGCGACGCGAGCATAAACAGGGCGATCGAGCGACGATTCACAGGCGAACCTCCTGAGATAAAAAACGAAGCCTATCGTTAAAGTGGACGACGCCACTCCTGTCGCTTTCTGTGGGAATGTGCGATCAAGACCGTGACTTCCAAAATAGCTAGGTAAGTCGATTTCGCCATGGGCGCCTTGATGAGTGAGAATGGGGAACACCAAGAATAACGACTTCTAAAGGCAGCACTTCGTAAACGATGAGGTAGTCGAATCGGTCGACATTTAGAAACCGAATCTCACGGTTTCGAGCCGTGTAATCCATTCGGGCAAAAGAATGAGGGAACTGTAAGATTCGCCGGACTGCCTCAAAGATCTCCGCTACGAAGTCATCACCCAAACCTGGTTTCTGTCTCTCGTACCAGACCTGTGCAATGTCGATTTCAGATCCAGCCTCCACAAGTATGCGATAAGTCACACTTTCCTCGGGCGAAGCCGGGCGCGGAAAAATTGTTCCCCATCGATTAACTCTGCCGTTCCATTCTCGATAGCTTCAATTCGACGCCCTAGTTCGGCGCGGTAGTCAGGACTGAAGAAATCCTTTTCGTCGCCAAGACTCTCATCGATCGTGTTGCGGATCATCGCGCGATCGTCTTCCGGCAGTGCCAGGATTTGCACCAGTAGCTTCGTCGCGGCTTCACTCATGGTCGTCTCCTCGAGTTCGCACGGCTGAGGTCACAGCGTCGGCCCGATGCTCCAGGGGGCGAATTCCTCTTCGCCCACGCCATTGAGTTCGCTTTTGGTCTTCTGGCCGCTGGCGACAGCGAGAATCATCTCGTAGATCTCCTGACCCACCTTTTCCACCGGCACGCCTTCGAGCACCTTGCCGGCGTTGATGTCCATGTCGCCCAGCATGTGGTGGTACAGCGGGCTGTTGGTCGCCACCTTGATGCACGGGGTCGGCTTGCAACCGAAGACGCTGCCTCGGCCGGTGGTGAAGACGCAGACGTTCGCCCCGCCCGCGACAATGCCTGTCATGCTAACGGGATCGTAGCCCGGCGTGTCCATGACCACGAAGCCCTTCTTCGTCACGGGCTCCGCGTATTGGACGACGTCCACCATCGCAGTGCTGCCGGCCTTGGCGATGGCGCCGAGGCTCTTCTCGTAGATCGTGGTGAGGCCGCCTTCCTTGTTGCCGGGGGACGGGTTGTTGTTGATCTCCGCGCCGAAGATGCTCGTGTACCACTCCCACCACTTGATCCGTTCGACGAGCTTTTCACCCACTTCCTTGCTGACGGCCCGCTTGGTGAGAAGGTGCTCGGCCCCGTAAATCTCGGTGGTTTCGCCGAGGATGGTGGTGCCGCCCTGCTGCACGATCAGATCCGAAGCGACGCCAAGGGCGGGGTTCGCGGTGACACCGCTGTTGCCGTCGGACCCACCGCAGTTGGTGCCGAGGATGATGTGCTTTGCCGGAACCGAAACTCGCTTCACCTGGTTGACCCGAGGCAGCATCTCCATGACAGCCTGCACGCCGGCGTCCACCGTCTTGCCGATGCCGCCGCAATCCTGGATGGAGAGGGAAAGGGGCTTGTTCATCGAGCCGTTGAGCTGGATGACTTGCAGCCCCTCGTTATCGATCAGGTGGCTCGCCTGAACGATTTCGCAGCCCAGGCCGACCAGGAGGTACGCGGCGACGTTGGGATGCCGGGCAAAGCCGGCGAGGGTGCGGTCGAGTTGCTTGTGGTCGGGCCCGTCGAACTGCATCGCGCAGCCCTGACGGTGGACGATCGCCATCACACCGTCGACGTTCGGGAAGTCCTTGAGCACGCCCATGGCACGGATGCGGTCGGTGATGTACTTGCTGGTGCTGGCGGAGCAGTTCACCGTGCTGATGACCGCGACGTAGTTCCGCGTGCCGTAACGCTGGTGGTCCGGTCGATCCGCACCTCGGTCAAAGCCCATGAAGGTGTGGTACTCCGCCGGCGGCGGTTGCGGCGCGGGAATTTCCGTTGCGTAGGCATAGTCGCGTTCAAAGCTGCCAAGCTTCACGTTGTGGACATGGACATGCTCGCCTGGTTTGAGGTCACGAGCCGCGAAGCCGATGATCTGGCCGTACTTCGAGATCGCGTCCCCTTCCTTCACGGGTTGCACGGTGAACTTGTGCCCCATCCGCACGGCGCTGGCGAGCGTGATCGCATGGCCATTCACCTGGAGTTCGGCCCCAGCGGGGATCGGCTTGATCGCCACCGCGACGTTATCCTGCGGGCGAAGATGGACAGCAAACTGCGTCAGCGGAACAGCAGACATCGATTGCTCCTCGAAAGGCAATCCGGCGGCGTGGAAGGATACAATCAAGGTAGCGGGTCGCTCGTGGATGTAAACGGCAGGTGATCCCGAGGGCCGCTCCGCGAAGGGTCAAGGCTTCAACAACTGTCCGAGCAATGAGCGAGCCGACTCGTTGCATACCGGTTGATTCCAGCGCCGGCCCTCCCACCCTCTGGTGGAATCATGTCGAAAGCTGGAATCAATTCCTTATCGAGTTTAACCTCATCACCGCACTCGATTTCCGAATCGAGCGGTGACTGGAATCACGTCCCATGACTGAGCGATAAGCGTCTACGATTCTGGTGGAGTTGACGTGGGTTGAAACGGAAATCCGGACAAGTGTTGCTTCGCCAGCCCCAACCTTGAGAGACGCCGAATCTCCCGGAGTTTGCGGCGAATCGATCGACCGGCCCTTTCAAGCCCCTCTTCTGAAGTGGAATATCAGCCGAGGAACATGCTCGCTCAAGCGGATAAGCTCGCCCGAGTGAATCGACTCTGATCACGTTCGCTCAAAGCTGACCGCCGGAGAGCCCGATGATCTGGCCCGAGATGAAACCGGCTTCCGGGGAGAGCAGGTAGTCGACAAGCGACCCTATGTCCCTCGGCTCACACAGGCGGCCCAGGGGGATGCGGCTCGCCTCGATCTTCCGCTGTTGCTCACCCTTGTGCTTGTTCATCCCTGTCGGAATCAGGCTCGGACAGACGGCATTGATCGTGATGTTCCGCCGCGCCAGTTCCGGAGCCAGGAGTTTGACGGCTCCTTCCATCGCCGCTTTGCCAAGCGAGTAAGCCGAGAGTGTGATCACCGGCTTCTGGGACGCGACGATCGAACTGATCGCCACGAACCGGCCTCCTTCCGGCCCGGCGGATTCAAAGAGCAACCTGGCCAGGCGGATGGTGGTGGTGGCCCCGAAGAGGATCTGCCTCTCCACGACATCGTTCTGAGCCTGGAGCAGCCCGCCCAGAGGCGCTCCCGGCCAGGCGGCGTGAACGATGCCGAAGAGTCGACGGTCGCCAAGGATCGCAGCGAAAGCTTCACGGTCGAGCGAAGCCTCCGCAAGATCGATCCGCCATTCGCGAAGCCCAGGGAGTGCGAGGAGATGGTCCGGCAGCGGTTGCCGGGTGGCCGCCAGAACGTCGAACTGCTGCGCCAGGCTCGCGGCGAGTTCAGATCCGAGACCACCGCCGGCACCGGTCAGCAGCACCACCTTGCGATCGGAACCTCCCGCTGCCTCGGGCAAGCGCGGGGCGGCAGCGGGAGCGAGAGTTGCACTGGGGCGGCCGGGTTCGTGCAGCGTGAAGCTGATCACGATCTCGGCGGTGGGAACCTGCCGCGATTGTTCCACCACGCTGATCTTGATCTGGCCGGCGTGGGTCTCCGCCTGCCAGCTTGTGATTTCGCCGCGGACTCGGACGGTACAGGGAAAGTACAACGGCGCAGGGAAGCGAGCACTGACGTTGGCGAGCAGCACATGCCGGCCAGGGAGATGCATGCCGATCAAGGCCGACGCAAGGCCGACCTGGAACGCTCCGTGAACGATCCGACTGGCGTACGCGGTGCCGCGGGCGTACTCCGCGTCCACATGCAGCGGATTGGGGACCCACCACGACGCCTGACCCCAGGATGATGCCCTGGGGATGGGGAAGGATCAGTCCTCCAAAAAGCCGGGCCGCCGGGGCAATCGAACAGAAATACATGTGATGCAGGAACCAATTCACGATTCCTGCGATCACCCGGCCCGGCCAGCCCAGGTGAAACCGCAAATGGTGGTTGATCCGGTAGCACAAGACCACCTTGAACCCGGATGACCTCAGGATAATTCGTAGGGTGATCAAGATCCACCCGAGCAGCGAGCGATTACGCTTCTCTGGCGGCACCTGGGCAATGACATCCTGCCGTAGCGAGGCCCAGAACGGTACGGGCCGGTGCGGATTGGGATCGATCCAACCCGCGGGCGGCGCTGGAACCGTCGGTATGGCCTGGGATTCGAGAGATGCCGTCCGTTCCGCCATCGACCCGTCCTGTTATGGATGGACAAGTCCAGGTCCACCACCACCAACGCTGGGCCTGCACTTGAAAGGATCTCGAAGCGAAATCAGTCTACGAAGCGGGTTGGTCTCGTAGTAGATCGGAAGTGAGGTCTGTCCGCCGCGGTGAAGATGCCCCGGGTTGCTCGATCGCTTCTGCGTAGCCGCGTCGCGGCTCAGTGATGAACGGAAGATGCCGGGCCGACTGTGAGGGTTCTACCGGCTGAATGTCCTGACGGAGCTCACCTGTGAGCCATCGCGGCCTGTCTTGGTTGCGATCGAGTCGAGGGACGATTTAAATTAGGGTAAGTCGCCTTGGGCCGTGTCCGATGCGAGGGGAATCCTCTAATCTACCGGCCACTCAAAGTCTTACCGCGAATGGTTCGCACGATGGCCTTGGCAGTTCCTCGGAAAGGCGGGGCAATGGAAAAGAGGCTCGTTTACGGAGCACTCGGGATCGCCGTCCTGATGCTACTCCTTTTCATGCTCGATATGGTCGCTGGCATTCCGTTCGGCGGAGGCCCCTTCGTGACCGTGGATGTCTTCGGCATCCTCGCCAGCGGCATCGTCGTGTATCTCGCCTGGAACGCCAAGAGGGATCTGAAGTAACTCGCCCTCACTTCGTTGATACGATCACGTAAGGCATGCCCTCCTGCCAGTTCGGCCAGTTGCGACCACCGCCATCCTTACCAAGAACTTCCAGGTAGTATTGCAGATCCCACTTTGAAGAGATCGACGTGCCCGGAATCGTTCCGGCCCAGGTGCCGTCCTTCCCGAGTGACATTGTTCTGCCGGTCCATGCGGCTGTTTGGTCCAGCGGCCGAGAGTGAAGCACGACACGTTCGATGGGCCGCTCCGCATCAATCTTGGCCACGACTTCCAGATCTGCACCGCTGATCGCCTTTACGGGTCTCGTGTGCTCGACACGGGGCATCGGCGTCGGCTCGGTTTCGCCCGGAAACGGTCGCACGGCCCTGTCATTTCCATTCTTCCGTATCAGCGTCTGGAGCGATTTCGCATCCTCCTCGAACTCGCCAAGGCGATCGAGTCGGTTGCCGGAATGGTGGTGGCCGAACTTGTTTCGAGCGTTCGTAGGCGATGTCCCGAAGGAAACGCGAGTGGAGTAAGTGAGGTTCGCGACTTCGGCCGCCTTCTGCCATTGCAAGCGGGCGAGGTCCAATTGCTTCAATGCGAACCCGAGGCGGCCCGGCTCACCGGTCGCGGAAAAGATCTCGAGATGAGTCGAGGCCCTTGTCTTCGCCGCATGATACCTCGCCAGGTGCGGCAGGAAGAGGAAATCCCTGGACGCGGTCTTGAGTCGTGGATCGTCGCGGCTCCAGGCTCCGAGATCGGCGATGGTTTTGAAGTGATCGGCCTTCGCCGCAAGGGCGTCGAGTTCCCGGCTCACGTCCCAGGGCGTCCACTTCCCGCGAAGCTTTCCCGCGAGGGCGTCCTCGACGTACCCAGGCACGTCCGTGTCCCACGCCTCGGCTCGCCACTTCGGTGTGCGTTCCCAGGTGCGGATCGCGTAGAACTGCGCGGTGTCGCCAGGTTGCGTGCGAGCGTATTCGCGGAGCCGGTCGCCTGTATCCATCTCGGGCCACCAGGACCACTCGCTGGCGCTTGGCATCCTCGTGGCCGTGATCAGCGGCAGGATCTTGCTGGCCGTCTGATACAGCGACTCCATGCTCGGCGCAGAGCCAAGGTATCGCTGGCGAAGCTCGCGGCGCCAGACGGAGACATCCGCGTCCGGGTTGTACCCGAGTCGGCCGAAGCACAGGTAAAAGTACCAGAAGCGTTCCTGCTCCTGGATCGGCGTCATCGGGTCGCGGAGGAACAGTTCCGACTTTCCCGGTGAGTTGCCGTAGCCGCGGTTGGTGAGCGGTGCGAAGACCTCGTACCCCACCCCACCCGCGGCCTTGCAGCTTCGGGCGAACTTGGCGGCATAGTCCGGGTCGCCCCAGACGGTGAGCCGTTGCGAACCGGCGGTCCAGTGCTGGAAGATCACGCCATAAGGCCTTGGATGCGAGAGTACGCTGCCGAAGCCATAGCGATCCTTGCGATAATGACTGTCCACCACCGTCGCGTGATAGGGCAGGCCGAAGTGCTCGGCCCAGAACTTCGTCGAGACATTCACGGCCAGCCCCGCGTCGAGGGCGGCCCTGGTCGTTTCCGGTTGCAGGCCCTTGTAGCGAAGCTCGACTCGCACCGGTCGGCCGCAATCGCGAATCGCGTGGAAGAGCGGTCGGTAATACCCCGTCTGATGGTCCTCGGCGACGCCGGCCTCGGCGTTCATGCGAAGCTGGACGGCATCGATCGCCGGGCAGGCCTTGAGCACGGCCTTCAACCCTGCCGCGCAGTAGTCGGCCCCGGCCACGCCCTCTGGAATTCCCGTGACATCCACCTTCGGCGGATACGCCGGCACCGGCACTTGCTGCCAGAGGCCGAGAGTGAGATCGAGCCCGTGATCGTGGGCGAGTTCCGCGATCCGTTTCAGCATCGCCAGGTTCCGCTGCTGCGACGCAGCAGTCACGCCCTGCACGCGAACGCCCGGGAATCCAGGTACTTCCAGCAGGTTCGAGTAAAGCGGGCAGAGGTAGTTCGTCTGATCGCAGAAGGTCAGCGTCAGGTTGTTGAAGCGATGCCGTGAGAGCATCGAGAAATACGCTTTCCAGTACGGCTCGTCGAAATACCACGACGCCTCGAGATCGGAGTTGAAGAGGTGGACGCTCAGCGTTCGCATCCCCAGGAATGGCGACTCGGCGACATCGCGCACCGCGGCGAGCCCATCACCGCCCGGCGGCGCACACGCGACGCTTCGTGCCACGTCCCGAAGGGCGAAAGCCAGCCCGCGAGCATCACGGCCCGCGATCAGGAGCCGACGTTGATCGACATGATGGACCAGTAGCGACTCTGGCAAGGCGGCCAGGGTGAGCTTCCGCTGCGTGAGTTGCCGCTGCACTTCAGGGGATTCCGACGCGAGTCCTACCACGATCTCCCGGATTCCGTCGGTCTTGGTGGCGTCGCGGCGTTCGACCTTCACGCCTCGGCCTGCCAGAGCCTCTTCGAGTTCTTGGAGAGCAAGAACGGCGGCGGCGGGTAGTTTCGCATCGCTCACGATTGCCAGTCCAGAATCCGCCGCCAGAAGCGAGGCCGGCAGAGTCAGCGCGAGAAGTGTTGTGGTGAGCCACAAAGTGGAAAGCTGGCCCATGACGGACTCCGGGGACTAAGATACGGGGACGGACTTCCCATCTCCGAGGCCGGCGTGATGCTGATCCTGATTCTCGTTCTCACCGCCCTCGCGCTGTTCGCCCTCCTCTGGGGAGGCAGCCTCACGGCTCAGGGCTATTTTTACAGCCAACCGGCGGAACACCTCCCATATCGTGCTCTCGCCGCCGCCGGGCTCATCGCGATCTTCCTGACTTTCTGGGTCTGGCTCGATCGACGCAGCCCCGGGAAGTATGGCACGTTCTTCGAATTCGCTCCCTACTCGACGGCAACCTTCGACGAGTTTGAGGCGATCCGCTGGAGAGCGGAACCGGGCTCGATGCAGCGTGGTAAGCAGCCGGAACTCGCCAAGGGGCCTGATGGCAAACCGGCCGAGACGATCGTGAAGATCCGCCGTCGTGAGGGAAACAAGGCGGCTCCATTCGTGACCCCTGATAACAAGGAGTTTCACCTTCAGGAGGGCGGGAGCATGACGGGCGCTCTCGTCCTGTCGCTGCCAGATTCTCCAGGCCCCGTGCGGTTCGATGCAGATCTCAAACAAGATCCACGTGCGGGGCCGGTCTACGAAACGCCGGACAGACGATTCACGGAGAATCGTGGCAGCCGATACATCGTAGGCACGCAACTCGGGATGCTGTTCGTGCCCAGCAGCGGAGCCATTCTCTTCGCGCTCTTTGTGAACCTCCTGCACTTCATCCTGTGGTTTGTCGCGTTCTGGCTGATCCTGCGGTTCAGCACAGGCCACTCGTTCCTGTTCACCATCGTTCTGGGCATCACCACGATGCTGGTGGTGATGCCCTTGCTCTTCCAACGCGGCTGACCTGCGACGCGGAGCGGAACTCATTCATGGCTCACGGGTATTTGTCGCCCCCGATCTCGTTTGAAATTCGGCACTCGCCCAGCGGGGCGTCCTTCCGGACCGTCGTGACGATGTATCGCCCGGACGGCGAACGAAAGACGATCGGCTGATTCAGCGGAAACATCGTTCGCTGGATCGGCGGCACGCTGACCGGCAGGCCGTCCGGAGCGAGGGTGTTCAGGCCGGTGTGATCGTTCGTCACACGATAGAGATCCGCGACCACGAATCGCACCTTCCCTTTCACCGCGGCGTCGCGTGCGGCCCTCACCTGCTCGTATTGCCAGGGGCCCATCTCGGACGCGGTCGTCACATGCATGAAGCGGAAGCCCGGAACGATGCCGAGCTTGCGATAGAGAGCGTGCGGCGAATCGTGCCAGCAGAGCACCTCGCCATCCTTCACATTCTCCTTGCGAAGGAAATCTTCGACGGCTCCCAGTTCCACCCAGTTCACCCCGACGTGGAAATCCCAGTCGAACGCGACGCCGTTGCGTAGTTCTCGCGACACGGGGCTCTTGAGACTCTCCTTCCACCACTTCAAGCGATCCGAGTTGAACCCCGGATTCAGCCTCACGGCGCTGGTGTAATAGTACCCCTTATCGTTCCACCAGTGTTCCGGGTCCACGATCTCCTGCTGCTGGATGTGCCACTCGTTGAGATCCTTCCGCCACTGAGGATGTTCAGGGAGATCAACAGCCGCCAGCACCAGGGCACTTGCGAACGTCCGCCAGAGGAGAATGAGAAAGTTGATGGCCCAGCCATTCAGCGCGAAGAGGCCGATCATCAGGATCACCTCTGGTACGTGGGCATAGTGGAATTCGCGCTGAAGGAAGAGGGCCATCGCCACCCACGAGAGATAGAGGGTGGAGAACAGGGCTCGGGCGAGTCGGGCCGCATCGCCAAGCGGGCCGCCGAGAAGCCAGGTCCACGTTCGCTTCACGAAACCCGGCGGGTTCACGGACTCTCGCTCCCAGCGAGGCGACCAAATCCGGCCATCGATCAGGTTCAAAATGGCAAGGAGCACAGCCACCGGGGTGAGCAGGCTGAACGGCGGGAAGTAAGTGAGTTCGAAGGACAATCGAGTCTGGAACTGGCCGAAGACGTTCGCGAGATACTGCGTGTTCCAGTTCTGGAAAACATCAAGGAAGTGCGGCCATGTGCCCGAGAAGACGAGCCAGGCCAGGCCCGCACCGCCCACGCTCGCTCCGCCGAGGACGACGCCGACGAGATCCACGAAGAGCCTGCGAATCGGGCGGTCCGATGTTCCCGCGAGGCGGATGGCCAGCACCAGCCAGACCGCGACGGCCATCACCACAATGTGCGGCTTCACCCAGAACGCAAGGGCCCAGATCATTCCTTCGAGGAACGCGGAGAAGAAAATCGAGCCATCGGAGACACGCATCCGTGGCAACCGGGACGGCGTGGAAGGCACAGGTTCAGGAGATGACGGCGATGGGGACGTGGCGGCCACTGCCCAGTCCTTGCCCACGTACGCGGAGTTCGCGACACTGGCGGCCGTCCGCTTCGGGGCAGGTCGCGAGGCTTCCGCCACGCGGTGCGGAGGCGGCTCGGAGTTCCTGGAAGCGCCCGCGGCTCTCCGCACGCGGCGGAAGCGATAGTTGCTCGCGTATAGCACGGGCAGCATCATCCAGACATCGCGCTGGAGATGGTTGAACTCACTGATGAAAAGATAGAACGACGCGACTGTCGCAAACGCCCACGCCCGGGAGGCAGCGGAAACTCCGGCCTGGCTGAGGAAGACGAGCATCATGAAGACGACAGCGGCCACCAAGCCGAGATCCACCGCGCGAGCCGCTTCAGATGTCGGACCCAGGATCGCGCGAGCGGCAGTGAGAACAGCGACGAAGCCAGGGAGATTCGTGTCGAAGACGTCTCGGTAGTGGATTCCCCCGGAGAGCAAGTTGTACGCGGCCGTGTCGTACAGGTTCGCATCGCACCAGAGCGGCATCCGCAGGAACAGAGGCACGCCCGCGATCAGGAACGCCAGCGACACCAGCCAGCCCAGCCAGGTCCAGCGCCAGGGCAGGAGAACGTTCCAGAATGAACCAGGAGCATCGTCGATCGCAGTCATCGGTGGCAAGGCTCGCGCGAGGTGATGAAGTGACACGGATGAGTGTACGAGATGGCGAAGGTGCAAGAAGAGCGAAGCGGAGCGGAAACGCCAATCCGAGCAAGGGAGAAAAAATGTGTCACTGCGTAGGAATATCGTTGCAACCGGCATGACCAGCGATTAGCATTACCCTTAATGGAGTTTACCTCTCGTTTCGAGGGGATGCGGAAGGAGCCGGGGACACCTCTTCTTTCGTTGCCCTCGGGCGATTCGGATCAAATAGGCTGAAGATGTCGGGTGGCGAGCCAAACTCTCGTGAATCACCCGTCGTTACCTCCCTCGCAAGAGGTAGTCACTCTCAAGGAGCGAAGTGATGGACGCCTCGGAACAACCCGTCTCGACCTGCCCGAACGCCGCACTCACACAGAGCCCATTGACACACCTGCGTCGTCTGGTTGTCACCGTCAGCGAAGCTGAGGTGATCATCACGGGGAAGGTTCCGAGCTACTATCTCAAGCAACTCGCGCAGGAGACGGTCCGCCCCACTCTCGGCGAACGACGGCTTCTGAACCGCGTCGTTGTCGGCGCTGCGTAAGACTCCGCAAGATCGCAGATTACATCACGCCTGGGATGGGCTTCCCGGCGTGGCCGAAGAAAATCGGTCGGTTGCCTGACGTGTAGAGTGGCTTGTCGCGTTCGATTCCAAGCTTGGCATAGATCGTCTGAGCGTAATCCTCGGGTGTGTACGGCGTATCCGTCACGAACCCGCCTTCCCGATCCGTGCGGCCGATGACCTGGCCGCCTGGCACTCCCGCCCCGGCGAACGCGATCGTGTAGGCATGCCGCCAGTGGTCCCGCCCCTGGGATTTGTTGATTTTCGGGGTTCGCCCGAACTCGCTCACGAAGCAGACCAGCGTTTCCGCCAGCAAGCCTCGCTCGTGCAAATCCGTGATCAGGGCCGAGAACGCCCGATCGACACTGCCCATCATCACCTCGTGCGCAATCCCGTACCGCCCAGCCCCGGCTCCGGTCGCGCCGGGAAGTTCGCAGGTTCCTTTGGCGTAGATGTGGTCGTGGTGGTCCCAGTTGAGATTGCCTCCCCGGGGCGTGTCTTTTGTCAGCGGCCAGCGAGTGTCGATCGTCACGAAGCGCACGCCGGCCTCGATCAACTTGCGACCGATGAGATAGCACGCACCACGATGGCCCAGGCCATAAGACTCTCGCGTTTTCGCTGATTCCCGCTTCAGATCGAAGACCTCGCTCACCTTGGGGCTCGTCAGCATGTCGAACGCCTGGTCGTAGAAGCGATCCATGCCCTGGACGTCGATCCCGGGCCGTGCGGAGGCCTGTCGGCTGTCAAGCGAGCCACGGAGATCGCGGCGTTCGTCGAGTCGGCCTCCTTCATTTTCAGGGCGGGCGACGAGTCCATTGATCTTCCAGGCCGGGTCCGCGAGGTCCTTCCCACCTGTTTTGAAGACCTTCGTGCCAGCGGGAAGGAAGCCGTGCCTTGTCTCCGCAGCCTGCTCGTGGTTGCCAGGAACCATGACGTAAGGCGGCAGGTACTTGCAGTCGCTTCCGGAAAGATGCGAGACGATGGAACCGATGTCCGGCATCGTGAGAACCGAAGCGGCCGGGTGCGAGCCGGAAAGGGCGTACTGCGTGCCGTTCGGGTGAGCATCGGCCCCGCCCTGAGCGTGATGCATGGACCGCACCACGGTCAGCTTGTCCGCGATTTGCCCCGTCTTCGCCAGCAGTTCGGAGAACTGAATGCCAGGGACTTTGGTGGCCACGGGCTTGAACGGCGTGCGGTGATCGACGTAGGCTTCCGGCTTCGGATCCCAGGTATCCATGTGGGACAAACCGCCCTGCTCGTAGATCACGAGCACGTTCTTGGCGGCAGCGCGGCGGGCTTGGGAACTCGCAGCCGCGAGGCACTGGGGCAGGGACAGCCCGAGCACACCCACGGTTCCAAGGCGAAGGGCTTCGCGGCGGGACAACGACCGATCAGAGCGTTGTGCGAACCACTTTGCAAGGCTCATCGGCAGGCTCCGTTCGTGACCGCAGCTTGACGCTGGGGAAGGCAGGTTCACACTATCCTAACAGATCGGAACGGCGTGAACCTATCCTGAATTTCACTTCTTGTTCAGCGCCGTTCTTCCTCGCGACGATCCCGGCGGACGTGGACCTTGCGGCCCCGGATTCTCGACCCGTCCAGCGATTCAATCACATGATCCGCCGCCTCGTCCGGCACGTCGACGAGCGAGAAGCGATCCGCGATCTCGATGCCCCGAACGTCGCGTCCGGGCAGTCCTGCCTGGTTCGTGATTGCTCCGACGAGATCTCGCGGCGAAACGCCCGCTTCCCGCCCGGCGTTGAAGAAGATCCTCACCATCCCCGGGATTCGACCACCCGTCAGCGGCGCCCGACGCGGTGCGTTCCGCTCCGGTTCTCGACGCGGGGTGGGAATGTCCTCCTCGTCCTGTCCATCGCCGCCTTCGGCAGCGTGAGCCAGCTTCACTGCCGCCAGGGCCACATCCATCACATCGAACTCCCCGGCCAGGCCTTCCACGACCACGCGAAACTGATCCAGGTCCCCCGCCAGGATCGCTTCTCGCAGCGCACCCCGCGTGAGATCGAGTCGGCGGGCCCGCAGATCCGCAATCGTTGGCACCCGAGCGGACTCGATCTTCTGGCCGGTCGCTCGCTCGATATTCCGGATCATCGAGTGCTCGCGGGGCTCGGCGAGGGTCACCGCCACGCCTTCGCGTCCGGCCCGCCCGACCCGTCCAATGCGGTGAATGTAGGCCTCGGCGGCGTTAGGGACATGGAAGTTGAAGACGTGGGTAAGATGCTCGACATCCAGCCCGCGAGCGGCCACATCAGTGGCCACGAGCAGATCCGCCGTGCCCGCGCGGAAGAGCCTCATCACGCGGTCTCGCTGGTCTTGCGACATGCCGCCGTGGAGCGATTCCGGGCGGTATCCGCGAGCGGCCAGGGCCTCGGTCAACTGATCGACTTCCGTGCGAGTTCGACAAAAGACGAGTGCTGACGTGGGGGACTCCAGGTCCAGCACGCGGCCAAGGGTGGCGAGTTTGTAAGCCCTGGCGACAACGTAGACCGTCTGCCGCACTCGCGGCGGAGCACCTGCGGGCACGGCCTCACGAGCGACACGCACTTCAACCGGATTATTGAGATGTCGCCGGGCGATCGCAGCGATTCGTGGAGGCAGCGTTGCCGAAAACAGCATCGTCTGGCGGCTGGGAGGGGTCGCCCCCAGAAGAGCCTCGAGGTCGTCCGCGAAGCCCATATCGAGCATTTCGTCGGCTTCGTCGAGGACCACAGTCGTGATCCCGCTGAGATTCAGAGTTCCGCGGCGCACGTGATCAAGGGCACGACCCGGAGTCGCCACGACCACATCGACTCCGCGTCGCAGAGCCCGCAACTGCTGGTCCATGGCCTGCCCACCATAGATCGGCAGCACTCGCGTGCCGAAGGGCCTGCCATACTTGTGGACCGCCTCGGCGACCTGCATCGCGAGTTCGCGCGTGGGGACCAGAATCAGGGCCGCCGGTCCGGTCCGGCCGGCGGCTCCGGCCGCCAGTCGCTGCACCATCGGCAGGGCGAATGCCGCGGTCTTCCCGGTGCCCGTGGCCGCCCCGCCCATCAAGTCCCGGCCCAGAAGCAAAGGGGGAATCGCCTCACGCTGGATGGGCGTCGGCTCCTCGTAGCCCAGGGTCGCAAGGGTTTCGACGAGCCGTGGCTCCAGGCCCAGTTCCGCGAAGCCTGGCCCTGTTTCTTCCGTCTTTGGCTCGTCCATGTCGTGATCCTTCGAGCGAATTCGAGTGCAAGGTCGTACGTACAATCTACGTCCAGCACAGGATTCGGCCCAAGGAAACGCAGCAAGTCCAGCGACCCGCGAGGGCTTTACGTCACCCGTCACCCCTCGTTCTTCTTGTCACTGGCCATACCTCAGTCGCTACTTCTTGACGCCACTGAGCGGATGCTCGGAGACGGTTTTCCAGGCGATCTCTTGTAGGACTGTGTTGAGCTGGGCCGTTATCTCGTCGTTGAAGGAACCCTTGAGTGCCATGGGCACGGGCAGGCCCACGGGGCTTTTGCCATAGATCTGCGAGTAGTAGCAATAGGCCACCAGAACCGCCAGCGGCGGGCGGGCGTGGCCGATCGAATCAGTGAAAAGATCGGTTTGCTTGGCCAGGCCCGGTGCGGTGCCGTCAGCGATCTTCTTGCGTAGCGTCAGGATCGCCTGCCCCACGGGAGCCACGAAAATCCGCGGCTTACCCTCGTAGGTCTTGTTCATCTCGTTCACCTTCTCGTCGATCCCCGCGAAGTACTTGTCGTGTTCCTCCTGAAGCTTCTTGGCGTCGTAGATCGTGCGATCCGGCGGCGGAACCTTACCGTTCCGGAAGTTGACGTTCACGTCGAACGGGAGCCAAAACTCCTGCACCAGCACCCGGATGTGTGGGCTCTTTTCCGAGGCCAGCTTCACGAAGTTCTCGATCCCGTCATCGGGCAGAAAGAGCGGGGCCATCGTCAGGACATCGAGTTTTCCGGATTCCAGCGTCGCCTTCGATTTGAACTTGTCCTCGGCGACAGCCCAGTGTTGATTCACGTAGGAGCCGCCGATCGACGAGAGCCCCACTTGTTGGTGATCCTCGATGCCGGCCGACTTCGCGATCTGGCCCAGGATCGCCGGCATGAAGACGTGGAAGCTGTGCCCGATCGAGTAAACACGTTGCCCCTTGGAGGTAACGCTCCCGGGCTTCGCAGGGTCGGCGGCACGACTGCCGACGGGGGCGATCAAGCTGACGGCGAGCCCCAGGGCGAACGTCAATTTTGTGAGTCGACGAGCAAGATCGTTCATGGTTTTCCTTCGATGAGAGGGAGGGAGAATGCGGAATTCGGAACTCGGAACGAAGGCCAGGCAAGCGCTTCAGGTGTAGGCGAGGTTCGTCCTGAGAGCAAGTTTCTGAAGCGGCACCCTCATGTCACGACTTGGCGCGGAGTTTCTTGATGGCCCCTCGCATCTCTCCCTGAGCCGCGGTGTCAGTCTCCTTCGCCAGGGCTTTTTCCAGGGCCGGGAGGAAGGCCGGATCACCAACGTTCCCCAGCGCTCGGGCGACGTACCCGCGTCGATGGCCGTCGGGCTCTTTTTCCATCACGAGGGCGATCTCCGGAGCCGCGGCCTTCGCAGGTTCGCCGAGCCCTCCCAGGGCATGCGACGCTTTCATGCGGACAAGTGGTTCCTCGTGAGTCAGATACTTCCGCAGGGAGGCGATCTGGCCGGAGACGTCCTCGTTCATCATGGCCAGTGCGCCAAGAGCGACCGTACGTGTCACGAAGTCCGCATCGCCGGCCGCAGCCGTCTTCAGGGGGCCCACAGCGCTGCGCTGGGTCGGGGCCGCCTTGCCGATTCGCCCCAGTGCCCTCGCCGCGGTTTCCCGTGCTTCCTTCGTCGTGTCGTGTTCCAGCTGGGCGATGAGAGTCGGAATCGCGGGAGCCGACGTGGCCCCCAGGTTGCCGATCGCCGTGGCTGCCGTCGCACGCACATCCCCGTCAGCGTCTTTGAGGGCCGAGTGCATCTCGGGGAAGAGATAATCCGACAGCTTCGAGTGGACGAGACTCTTGATCGCAGTGCGGCGGACTTCCACGCTGCTGCTGGCCAGGTCGCTGCGAGTCTTCGACAGTTGCTCAGGGGTCGGGTCGGCCGTCAGGATCAGTGCGGCCAGAAGTGCGGTCGAGAGATTCACGGGGAACTCCAGGTGGGTGGGGAAATCGCGAAGAGGCCGATGTTCACCGTAGGTAGAAGCCGTGGTTGAAGGAAGCCCTGGAGATTGCGGAGCGGGAATTGTTCGAGTAGGTTGCTTCAAACGCATCCTACGACCTGATGGAGATGTGATGAGCCTGACCTTTCTGCTGGGTGGCGATCTGCCCGTGAATCGCATCGGCTACGGAGCCATGCGGCTCTGCGCTCAGCCGGGCAACTTCGGCCGTTATCCCGACTGGGAAGCGGGCAAACGCCTGCTGCGTCGAGCGGTTGAACTGGGCATCCAGTTCTATGACACGGCTCATGCCTATGGCCCATCCTGCAATGAGGAACTCCTCGGCGAGGCGCTTGCACCTTATCGGGCCGGCGTCGTGATTGCGACCAAGGGCGGGGTGGAGAAGACCGCGGCGGACAAGGTTTTTCCCGACGGCAGACCCGAGAGCCTCCGGCGACGTTGCGAGGAAAGTCTGCGATGGCTGCGGGTCGAACGCATCGACCTTTATCAGCTTCATCGCCCCGATCCGAACGTGCCGTTTGTCGAGAGCGTGGGAGCACTCGCAATGCTGCGAAGCGAAGGGAAGGTGCGCCATGTGGGGCTCTCGAATGTGACCTTGGCCCAGATCGAGGAGGCACGCCGCGTTGTGCCGATCGCTTCGGTTCAGAACCGGTACAACCTGCTCGAACGCGCGGATGATCCGACCATCGACTTCTGCGCCGCCCATGGCATCGCGTATCTGCCGTGGGGGCCACTGGCGGCCAAGCCTTTCGCACCGGAGGCACCGCTTGCGAGCACTCGCGGTGCTCTTGCCTGGCTGTTGCGTCGCTCGCCGAACATCATCGCGATTCCTGGCACCACCTCGATCACCCATCTCGAAGAGAACCTGGCTTTTGGCCAGACGCCGCTGTCTGATGAAGAGTTCGCGGCACTCTCGTCTCGCACCTGATTCCGCGGGAAGGTCCTGGAGTTGGCGGAATTTCGTGATCGGTGAGTGCAGATCGCAAGACGGGCGGATAGACTTGCTCTCTACCCTTCAGGAGAACAACGATCATGACCTCTCGCCATCTGTTCTACGCGCTCTTCAGCTTTGTGATGTGTGGTACGCTGTCCGCGGAGGACTGGAAGCCGGACCCGGAGTTCAAGAGTCTGTTCAACGGTAAGGATCTCACGGGTTGGTCTTTCCGAGCCAAGACGGATCGCAAGGCCCCTCGCGTTGGTGACGTTGCCGAGAAGTTCGACGGCAAGACGCAGTCCAGCGACAATGGCCGATACTCGGCGAAGGATGGGATCCTGACGGTCAACTTTCCGAAGGGGGTGGATCGGCTGGTCTCGCAGCTTTACACGGTCGAGGAATTCCCGAAGGACTTCGTGCTGAAGCTGGAATTCCGCGCGAGCCCCAACGCTGATAGCGGCATCTTCCTTCGCAAGCCTCAGCTTCAATGCCGGGATTATCTGATGGCGGGGCCTTACAAGGAACTGAAGAACTACAAGCCGCAAGACTGGAACCAGATCGAGGTGGTCGCGAAGGGCGGCAAGGCTCGCTGCACCTGCAACGGTGAGGTTCTCGAAGCGGAGTTCCCTCTGCCCGAGACTGGTCCCATCGGGCTCGAAGGCGACCGTGGGCAGATGGAGTATCGCCATATCCAGATCAAGACACCGTGAGATCCGGAGAGTTCGCATCGCAGCGCAGCGGTCCAGTTCAGACGACGCCGTTCACGAGGAAGACGCCCCAGACCGCGGGGAGATCGCCCTGGGGAAGAGCTTCGAGAAGGCGTTGCTGCTCGTGGACCTCGCTGGCCTTCATGATGCCAAGGCTGTCGAGCACATCGCGAATCTCGTCATAGACGAGCACCATGTTTCGAATCACGATCCCGTCCGAAGGAAAGTTCACCCTTGCCGAGCTCACGTCTCGATACCCGGCGGCGTCGAAGGACGCTGCCAGCGTGGCCCCCACCGCGGGCGAGATCTGCCGTGACAGGTAAAGCCGATTCAGGGCCTCGGCCCAGTTCGCGAGCGGAGCGAATTCGGGTCGGCCGGTCGCTTGCAAGTACGCGATGCGAGCCAGCGGACTGCGGAAATCGGGTTCGATGAAGCCGACGCGAGTGCCTGGCCGCAGTTTCGATCGCAGTCGGCCGATGACAAACTCGGCCATGGGAACATGATGAAGCACAGCCCTGCCGACGACGACGTCCGCGTCGTGCAACCAGGGCCCGAGCGATGCAATATCCCCGACGATCGGCTCGAACTTTGCGGGGCCGCACGGGCCGAGGCGGGTCGACGCCTGATCCAGCAATCCTTGCGAGCGGTCCACTCCGATCACGACACCTTTGGCGCCCAGTCGGGCCATGATCCGCTTCGTGAATCCCCCAGGCCCGCAACCCAGTTCCACGACGCGATCGCTGGGTTTCAGGGCAAGCTGGTCCAGCAAGCGTTCGGAAGGTTCCGCGAAGTGGGCATCCTGGATGGCGAGGCGCTCGGCCGCGTCGTGAGACTGGCCGAGGACATATTCATCGGGAAGGGGCATCGGTTGGTTCCGTGATCGCCGACGTGTCGGCGCAGGGTCGTTCGCCGACGTGTCGGCGCAGGGTCGTTCGCCGACACGGCTGGGGTCAGGCCACGAGCGGTGCGATGGGAGTTCCCTTCGAGAGTGCGAACGGCCGACCACCCTGATCGTGAGACTCGGTGTGAGGATCGATGCCAAGGCAATGATAGATGGTGGCGGTGAAGTCCGCGGGCGAGGTGGGCAGGGTCGCGGGGCGGGCCGCGATCTTGTCGGACTGGCCGTAAACCTGGCCGCCCTTGATGCCGCCGCCGGCGAAGAGAACGGTGTAGCAATCGGGCCAGTGCTCGCGGCCGCCGTTGGAGCGCGTGATCTTCGGCGAACGGCCGAACTCCGCCGCCACGACCACCAGCGTCTCTTCAAGCTTGCCAGTCTTTTCGAGATCCGTCATCAGGGCGTGGAAGGCCTGATCGAACGGCGGAACCAGGTCTTCCTTGTGGGCGGAGAAGTTGTTCCAGTGCGTGTCCCACGCGAAGCCATTCTTCCCCTGGCGACGCTGCCAGTTGCATTGCACCAGCCGAACGCCCGCGTCCAGCAGTCGACTGCCGAGAAGCACGGACTGGCCGAAGAGGTTGCGTCCGTAGCGCTCGCGATCGTTCTTCGCGACCGAGGAAAGGTCGATGGCCTTTCGCACAGCATCGGACGAGATCACCTCGACCGCCTTCGCCTGGCCTTCCCTGAGCGTTCGGCTCATGGCCAGGTCGTTCAACGGCGTCGTCTGCGAGTTGAGTTGATCAACGAGCGAGAGCCGGCGTTTCACGACCTCCGCGGGCTGGTTGGCAATCAGGGGAATGTGATCGAGCTTGAAGTCGTCGTCGTTCGGATTGCCGCCCGTGAGCAACGGATCGAAACGGGGCCCCAGAGCGCCGGCGAACTGACCCGCCCGGCGACCGGTGGAGACGTCCATGCGATGAGGAACGAGGGCGAACGGCGGCAGCGGCCCCGAGCCCGGAGCCAGCTTGGCCACGCATGAACCAATGTGAGGCATGTCCGAACGGGTCATCTTCTCCACATCGGGTCCAGATCCCGGATACTGATAGCCGGTGAACATCCAGTACGAGCCACGTCCATGATCGTTGTGCTCGTGGCACATCGTGCGAACCAGTGCGCTCTTGTGCAGCCACTTAGCAGCGTTCGGCAGCAGCTCGGAGACACGCACGCCGGGAAGCGACGTCGCGATCGTGGAGAATTCGCCTCGGATGTCCGCGGGAGCGTCCGGCTTGGGATCGAACGTATCGAGCTGGGCCGGGCCGCCGGAGAGATACAGGAGGATGCAATTCTTCGCTTTTCCGAATGAGCCGGAGGATTTCGCCGCACGGATCTGTGGGGCCAGCAGCCCGGCCAGCGACAGGCCGCTGACTGCGAGACCGCCGGCGCGGAGGAGTTCACGGCGATCCAGCGAGTGATTGTTCCAAAAACTGAGCATCGTGGCCGTCCTATCGCGGAAAGAAGCGTTCGGTGGGCAGCGGCAAGCAGGCGGAGGAATCACTTATCGTCTTGTCGGACATTCCGGCGTGCGTTTCGTCTCCAAAGAGTGTACCATAGACTCTATCCCGCCCGCCAGATGGCACGTGACCTTTTCCCAAACTCCAGCACACCCAGCCGCCCCATGGTCTCGAACCGCCAACCTCGCTTTCTCCTGGTCCTCGTCGCGGCCGTGGTATTCCCGGCGTGCGTTCGAGCCCAGGCTTTCGTGGAACACATCACACCGCCCGTGGTGGAACGCGGCAAAACGATGCGCGTGACGTTCGTGGGCAAGAACCTCGCGAATGCGTTCGGTGCCTGGCACACGCTGCCAGCGGGGGCTCTGAAGGCCAAGCCCGTCGAGGCGAGTCCTGATCGTGCCGTCTTCGACATCACCACGGCCCCCGATGCGCCGGTTGGCATCGCGGGACTGCGAGTCGCGACGCCGGACGGGCTGAGCAACGTTCACCTCTTTCTGGTGGACGATCTGCCGATTCGCTCGGGTGCCACGGGTGACGCGCTGATGACTCTCGCGAAGCCAGCCGCCGTGTGGGGGACCTTGCGAGAAGGGGGCAGCGACCGCTATTTGTTCGAGGTGAAAGCGGGCGAACGCCTCAGCTTTGAAGTGGTGGCGAATCGTCTCGGCAAGGACGCGGACCCGCTCGTGACGATTCGCGATGCGGCCGGTCGATTCGTCGCGGAGCGGGACAACGATGCGGGTTTGTACTTCGATTGCCGCTTCGATCACACCTTTGAAAGAGCCGGGACGTACACCCTTGAGGTCCGGGATGCTCGTTACAAGGGGAATGACCATCGGCAGTATGTGTTGCGTGTCGGCCGCTTCGCCGTGGGTCGTGCCGCGGTGCCGTCGGCCGTGAATCCGGGAGCGAACGAGATCGCACTTGGGCCTGCGGGTGCCTCGCGAATCTCCTTCGAGCTTCCGCCGCCGGCGCTACCCGGATCGCTCTTCGCCGCGCTGAAGCGAAACGGAGACGAGGCTTCCACGTGGGTGCCGCTGACGACCGCCGAGGGGCCGGTCACGGTGGCGGAGGAGACTGGCGAGCCCACGCCGGCCCGTTTTCCCGGGATGCTCTGCGGCGTGCTCCGAAAGCCGGGCGTGAAGCATGTGTTCGATCTCAAGTTCGAGAAGGGCCAGAAACTCTTCGTGCGTGGTGAGACGCGATCGCTCAATTCTCCCGCGGAACTTGAAGTCTCCTTACTGGACAAGACCGGGAGGGAAGTGCGACGCGGCATGGAAATCAAGGGCACGGACGAGGTGACGCTCGAATTCGCCGCCGCGGCCGCGGGCGACTTCCGACTGGTGGTGCGGGACGCTTTTCGCGAAGGCGGCGATGACTCCGCGTATCGCCTGTCCCTTCGTGGCGATCCCTTCCCGCCGCAGCTTGTGGCCGAGGCCGAGGGGCTCGCGGTGCCCCAGGGCGATTACCAGATTCTGCCGATCACCGTGACTCGCAGCCCTGGAACAAAGGGTGAGATCAAGCTGAAGTTGCTGGGCGCCCCGCCGGGGGTGGTGCTGACGCCGAGCGAGATTTCGGAGAATGAGACCTCGGTCGTGTGCAGGCTGGAGGCATCCCCCTCGGCGACTCTTGGCCTGCATACGTTGCAAATCCTGGCCGAGTGTGAGGGAGCCAACGGGCCATCGCGGTCCCTGGTGAGGACGCAACCGCTCGTGGATCGAAAGCTCGTGAACATCGATCTGATTCCGCTGGCCCTGCGTGAAGACCAGCGTCGACTGCCGCCGTCGGTCACGGACCGCATCGCCCTTCAGGTCACGCCGCCCTCGCCGTTCACGTTCGAGTTGACGGAGCCGGAATTGACGCTGATTCGCTATCAGCGCGTGCCTGTGCCGATCGCGACGACTCGTGTGAAGAGCTTCGAGGGGCCCATCACGTTCAGCGCCGAGGGTGGCCAGCTTGCACCCAAGGAGGAAGGCCGCACGCGAGTGTATGCCGAGTTCCCGGTTGCGGGGCCTCAATCGAGACAAGTCGCGGGGTTCATCCAATCGCTGATTCTCTCGAACCTGGCGAAGACGCGGATCAAGGTGAGCGCCGTTGGCACCCATCAGGGCCGCCGAGTGATGCTGATGCGGAGCTTCGATCTGAACCTGGTGGCGGGCTTCAAAGTGATGGGTGAGCCCGCGAAGGTCTCGGTGCTGCCTGGCGAGACAGCGCGCACTCGCTTCGTGGTGCAGCGGGTCGGTTCGCTGGACAGCGCGGTGACGATCCGCTTCAACACGAACTTAGGGCTTGATCTCCCGGAAGCCGTGGTGATCGAGAAAGGGCAGACCGGAGTCGACTTCGCGGTGCCGATCCCGGCGGATACCAATCCCCGCAAGATCAACATTCAGGCTGTCTCCACGGGCGATGTGAACGGCTATGAGGAAGAGATTCGTGGTTTGCTCCTGGAAATCGAGGTCCGCAAGCCGGACGTGCCGAAGAAGAAGTAGGTGGTTCATGGTTCGGGTCATGGTTTCGATGCTGCTGATTCTGTCCGCCGGTTCCGCTTTCGCAGCGGAGCCGCGGCCGGTGGAGTTCCGCACGGATGTGATCGCTGCGCTGTCTCGCGGCGGTTGCAATCAGGGCGCGTGCCACGGTTCCCCCCAGGGGAAGAACGGCTTCCGCCTCAGCCTTCGTGGCTCGGATGCGGACTTCGATTTCGCGGCTCTCGTCAAGGACCAGGGCGGCCGGCGCGTCAATCGGCAGTTGCCTGACGAGAGTCTGATTCTCATGAAGGCGTCCGGCCGCGTTCCGCACCAGGGCGGAGTGATCTTCAGCCCCCAACAGCCGGCTTACCTCACGCTGGCGCGCTGGATCGCGGAGGGTTGCGACCTCCAGAACGCTGCGGCCGTCACGCGACTGGAAGTGCTTCCCGGCGATTCACGGCTGCCCTCGGATGCCCCGCGGCTCACGCTCGCCGTTCAAGCTCACTTCGCCGATGGGGCGTCGCGCGATGTCACGGACCTTACCGTTTTTACATCGAGCCAACCCGGGCTGGCATCGGTCACGCCCACGGGCAAAGTGGAGTTTCTCCGCACGGGCGAGGCGTCCATTCTTGTCCGCTATCTTCAAGCGATCACGAGCGTGCGCCTCCGCCATGTGAAGCACGACTCCCAGTTCGCGTTCCGTGCCCCGAAGCCTGCCAATTTCGTGGACGAACTCGTCTTCGCCAAGCAGCGAGAGATGCAACTTCTTCCCGCGCCCGTGGCGTCGGATGAAGTCTTCCTTCGGCGCGTCTTTCTCGATGTTATCGGAGTGCTGCCCACACCCGAGGAAGCCTCTGCTTTCCTGGACTCGAGGGATCCCGAGAAACGCGCGAAGCTCGCCGATCAGCTTCTGAACCGCGACGAGTATGCCTCGCACTGGGCGTTGAAATGGGCCGACGTGCTTCGCGGCAGCCCGGTCACCATCAGCGAGCGTGGCGTGCACAGTTTCCACCGGTATCTCGTGCGGACGATCGCCGAGGATCGGCCGGTCAGCGATTTCGCTCGTGAACTGCTGACCGGGCTCGGGAACACCTTGAACAAGCCGGCGGCGAACTTCTTCCGCGTTGCCCGCACTCCCGAGGATGCGGCCGAGTCCGCGGCACAACTGTTCCTGGGCGTTCGTGTTCAATGTGCCCGCTGCCATAACCATCCGTTCGAGAATATCACCCAGGCGGATTATTACGGGCTCGCCGCCTTCTTCGCACGTGTTCAGTTCAAGGGAGCCCAGTTCGGGCTCGATGACGAAATCGTTTACCTCGACTCGCGACGCGAACTGAACAATCCTCTCACGAAGAAACCGCAGCCACCCGTGGCGTTCTCGACGCTCGCCGAAGGGCTCGGCCCGGATGACGATCGCCGGGTGAAACTCGCCGAGTGGCTCACCGCTCCCCAGAACAAGTACTTCGCACCCGCCGTGGCGAACCGCGTGTGGTTTCACCTGCTTGGCAAGGGAATCGTGGACCCGGTGGACGATTTCCGCGACACCAATCCTCCCAGCAACCCTCAACTTCTGAAAGCCCTCGCGGACGAGTTCACGAAAAGTGGCTATCGCCTGAAGCCCTTGGTTCGCTCGATCATCACGTCGCGAACGTACCAGCTTGCGGCTCAGATGCCGGTCCAGTCGGTGAACGCCGCGGACCCGGAGGCTTACTTCACGCACGCCTCGGTGAGGATGCTCGCCGCCGAGCAGGTGCTGGATGCGGTCTCGTCCGCCACTGGGGTCCCCGAGCGATTCAAGGGATTTCCCGCTGGCACTCGTGCCCTCGAACTTCCCGAAGGAGGCGTGGCTCATCCTTTCCTCCAAGCGTTCTCGAAGCCCGTGCGGGACGTAAGCTGCGAATGCGCTCGTGAAGACGACCCAGGCTTGCCCCAGGTTCTGCACATGCTGAACAACGCGAACGTGCTCGACCGGGTTCGTTCGCCCGAGAGCCGCGTGGCCCAGTGGTTGAACAGTGGCAAGGAGACGGCTTGGATCGTCGATCAGATGTATCTCGCCACCTTGACGCGGAGGCCGACGGCTGAGGAAAAGCGTCTCGTACTTGAGCATATTCACGCGGGCGGGAAACCCGAGGCGGGCTTGCAGGATCTGCAGCACGCCCTTCTGAACCTCAATGAATTCCTGCTGCGTCACTGACACGACATTTAACACGGGGATGGCGATGCCAAACGAATCGCAACCTGGCAAGTCACCGCTGACTTCCGCCAGCGGGCACGACCTGACACCGCCCTCGCAGGCCGAGTTGGAGCGGCTGGCCGCCGACCTCACGC
>Ga0105046_10001128_pt1 | contig 40264 bp, 37 predicted proteins | sample MAT03_FD_78385 | JGI IMG/M metagenome (GOLD analysis project Ga0105046, IMG submission 78385) | Freshwater microbial communities from Lake Fryxell liftoff mats and glacier meltwater in Antarctica - MAT-03 (megahit assembly) | ecosystem: Environmental > Aquatic > Freshwater > Ice > Liftoff... | reverse complement strand
TGCCGCAAGAAGTGATCACCCAAAAAACCTATGAATCTTACATTCAAAGACTCTCCGAAGTTTGTTATGAAGGAATCCAATTTCAAAGCAACCCTTTCGATGAAGGCTGTTTTCAGGCGCTTGTCCGGTGGATTAGTTTTTATTGAGAAATATGATGGCTGTGCACATGGTATTGCAAACGAATTAGATAATCCATGTTCACTTTATGATTGGGATCTTCCACAGGCTGTAGATCCTCTACAAACCCTAATTCGTGATAGAGATGCAACGCCGAAGTATTAGTTGGCCGTACAAAACAAAAGAGTTGTTCAACACGCGGCACAATTTTAAAGAGGGAGCTTATTAGTAAGCTTTCTAGCCCTTTATCTTGTTCTTCATTAACAACTCCCATGCTTATGAGCTTCAGACTTCCATAAGGAAGAGCTGGAGTAATCGCATTGATCATAAAGCCTAGAATTTTATGCGTAGCTTTATCTTTAACTGTCAAAAATATGTAAAGATCATTGAGTAAAGGTTTTATCATGTCAGAACCAAATTGTGAAAGATCTGTCAAATAAAACTGTTTGATAGTCGCTTCAATTGTTTCTTCAACTTCTTTCCAATTAACTGCCTCATACCCATTCTTAAACAATGGAATACACGGTTTTAAAAACATTTCGTGGGATACAGCTTCAGGAAAAATTTGCAAAAATTCCACTTCAGAAGGCGCTTGGGCTTTTGCAGCAATTTCTGAAATATTTTTTTTGAATTCGACTAGATCAGAAGACAAAATATCTGTGGCTTTCCATTCGATAATAACGGATCTGTTGAGTAAATCCTCATTTTCAAAAATAATGTGGATTTGATCACCTGTTGTTTTTTTTACAGAGGCCAACCATGTCAGCAAGTCTAATTCATTCATCGTACATCCATCTTTTTCGATAACCTGCGAAAGAGCATTAAAACAGAAGGTGTTAAATAAAAACAACCCTGTTATTCCTAGGATATTTCTAAAATGCATCTTTTTTCCTAGAATTGGAAAAAATGGATGAAGTGAAAAAACCCATAGCTAATCGAGAAGTTTAAGAAATTTTTGAATGTCGGGATCTGGTAATTTAATCGGATCTGATGGGATTTTATCTTGCCTTTGTAGCAGAATCTTTTTAACTAATGCTTCTTCTTTTTCTTGATCAAGGTTATGAAGGAAATCCGCTCCAATCGATAGCATGTCTTGGAAATCTTCTTCTATCTGAAGGAGAGTAGTGGCTTTTTTGGCTAATTTAATAAAAGCTTCTTTTTCGCCATCTTGAACAAGGAATGTTAGCATCTCTAAGATAAATTCTAAATCAGGCTTGGCGACTGTTTTCTTAACAAGTTGCCTCACAACCATGTTAGCGCCTTCGCTATCTGTCACAGATAAAATACGAGCTTTTAAAAACTCAAACCATTTATCGTCCTTCACATACTTTTGAAAGCCTTCAATGAGCTCCGAAGCATAAGAATAATTTTGGTTGTCAATTTGCTCTGCAATGAAGTCATACAAAAAGCTTTCAATATCATTTGCACAGTTATTTGACACAAAATCAAAGACTTCTAATGGCTTGCCGCCCCCATCCACATTTTCATCGAGGACGACTTGTAGATTAGCTAAAATGTCCTGCATGGCCTCATCTTTCTCTCCATGACCTTGATCGTAGAGATAAATTTGATGATCTAATTCATCGCAAAAAGTGGATAAACAGGGTTTTTCTGTAATTAAACGACGCCATAGTTCAAAAATAAGCAGATAAACTTGATCTTCTTCTTCCTGCGAAATTTGTGCATCCCCTAAAAGCTCATCTGTCATTTCCTCAGGAGTGTCACAGTGCTCCGCTAAAGCAATAAAGCTCACTTTATCTAGATCCAACTGGCTCACATGCAGCCGTTCGAAGATCGCTCCCATTGGTAGGGCGCGATAATCCTCAACTTGCCAAGATGAAACTTGCAAATTGGGGTCAAGCAGCCAGTTCATCCGCAATAAATTGTATAAAGCTCTTCGCTCCATGTTCACCTTTGAAAATAAATTGCTTTAACTATAGCTCAGTTAGATGCATTTGAGCAACATCTACTTCAGAAAATCCTATTTATAAGCTTCTATTAAGCGCACATCTTGCCCTTTAATATAGCCAAGTTCTTTTTGCGGAGTCATAATTTTGATCCATTCCCCATTTTCATAAAAACCTAACACCTCTACTTTTATCCCACCCGTTAAAGGCTGTTCTATGACTTTGGCATACTGCAAACCAGCGTCGCGATAAAGATAGGTAGGTTGTGTGACTATGGCTTGAATTGAGCTAAAAAATCTCGAATAGATCGAACTGCTAAGCAGCACGATAAAAAGAATTCCAAGTAAAGTCAAAATCGTTTGAATTCCAGGAAAAATTCTCCAAAAGCTCAATGAAACTAGCGCAAAAAATAGCATCATACAGATAGACATCAGCTGCAACCTCGTCGATAAAGGCCAGGAATGAAAAAAAAGTACATGCTGAAAAACTGCAGGGCCCTCTTTTTCATCCACATTAGCTTTTTGCCTAGCCACTTTTAAATTAGCCTCTGCTTTGGAACGATCAGAGAGCAAGTTTAACGCTTTCTCATAATTAAGAATTGCCAGGGGATATTGCTGAAGCTGAAAGTAGATATTGCCTAAATTATAATAAAATTTACCTGTTCCATAAATAGGGCTGCGAGTTGCTTCTAAGGTAAGATATTGCTTTAATGCATCATTGAAAGCTTTTTGCCGTTCATCTAAATTGACTGCTCTTTCGCCCGCTTGATAAGCATTGTCTGCAGAATTCAGTTGCTCTTGCAGATGCCGTTCTCCAAAAAATTGAAGACCTAATAAAGTACCCAGAAGTAGCAGGAACAAAAGGACTGCTCCATACCGTAAAATCTTTTTATCCATTTAAACCTATCTTTCCGTATAACTCTGAACCTTGAGCTAAAAGCTGATCGACATTTTCTTTTTGTTCTTGGGCAAATCGATTTTTTTCGATTTTGATTAAAAACGCTCGAATTTCACCCACAATTCCTTCATCAGATAAATCTTCAGGAGTAATTTCAGCTGATTTTATCTTCCCAGCTTCTGCTAAACGCAAGCGTAATGCCAAACTCAAAAGGGCATAACACCGATCCGGATCCATCTGATTTTGCTGCGCTTCAGTTAAAAAGGAGGCGCTTGTTTTAATATTTGCCACTACTTTCTTTTCAGACAAATGTTTGATATAATGCAATTGCAGCAGAAGCAGAGCACAACCGATTGGGATCAATGCCAGCGACCACCAAGTCCCAAAGTGTTTATTTTCTAAATCCTCTTTTTGCAACTGTTCATTTCGTTGAATCTCAATAGGCTGCAGCTGAGCTCCGGAGGGATTCCATCCAGTTTGAACGCTTTTTTCGGTTGTTTTTTCTTCCTGAAGAGGTTCTTCAGGGGCTTCAACATTTTTTACAGTTAAAGGAATGGCTTGTGTGTGCCGCACAATGTACTTTTGAGTGGTTGGATTTAATGAACTATATTCAAAACTAGGGATTTCATGCACCAGGGGTGTCAAAGGGCGTAATTCTAAAGTAAATTGAGCTTTATCTTTTTGAATCTGACCGGGATCAGTCAAATCATTCTGACTAAAAAGCCCTTCCATGCCAGGAATGCAACAAAGTTCAGGCAGCTTCACTGTGGAAAAATCCCCTTTTCCAGTCACTTGCACTGAAAGTTTTACTTTATCTCCAACTTGGACAGGCGATGGGGTTTCCAGGGTTAAGGCCATGTTAAAATCCCCAATCATCCCGTTAAAAGACTTTGGCTTTGCCTCATTGGGAATCGCCTGCACCTTAATAAGTACAGGAGGAGCTTGGGAAGAAAGTAATTTTTTTTGACCATCTCTGGCTAAAGCGTAGCCTTCAATAACTGAGGGCCCAAAAGTAAACTCTCCCGGGGTAATGGCTTCCACTTCTTGAATGATTTCGCGGGTGCTTAAATCTCCAGAACTCTGGTCACGAATCTGTTTACTCCCCACTTTGCGTAAACCCTTTGCATCAAGCATCGGCAGCTCTTCTTTGCGCAATTCAACGTCCGTATTAAACGTGTAACGATAGGCCAGTAAAGTACGTTCTCCAGGGAATAAAGTAGACTTTCCTTGGACGAAAGCCTCTAATTTCAATAGGGGTGCCACTGGGGGGAGTGTTTGTGAGGGCTTAGATACTGATCGCTGGGGTTGAGGGGTTGATTGCGGGGCCATCGCTGGCGGAGGAGCTGCCGAAGGCGGTGCTGGCGCTCCCCCATGAACTTCATAGGAAGATAAAATGGATTCGTAGATCTTACCCCCAATTCTCACTTGGATGCGCGGCAAAACATACAAGCCTTTCTCCTGAGGACCTAATTCAAAGCTAAACATAGAAATCATTAATGGGCTTTCAGGTGAAATTTTAATATCCTTCATATGCTGAACTTTTAAAGGTGTTTTTCCCTCTAAAGAAAAACTAGAGGCATCTATAAGCAACTGTGCATCATGCGTGACCATGATCGTTCCGGAAATTGGCTGATTTTCAAAAGCTTTATCGCTATCAATTTCAGCTGTCACTTTAGTATCTTCAATAAGAGCGGCATACCCACTTGTGCAGAAAAGCAACAATAGGAGTCGCAAAAAAATTACCATGGTCTTTCCCCTTGTTTAATGGGAGGCAGCGCTTGTTTTAAACTACGATCATTTTTTTCCATTTCTTGTGCAACTTGAAAAATCTTTTTGATTTCTTGCTTTTCTTCAGAAGGAGGTGCTTGACTGGACGAAGGTGCCGCCGGAGCTTTTGATTGCGTTTGATTTTTTGAATTGTTCAATTTTTTTAACTTTTCCAAAGCTTTAAACCAAGATTCTACCACCTGCTCTTGGAGGGCGATGCCTTTTTCAGCATTCAAAGGAGTTTGAAGTATGCTGCCAGCTTGTATACTTTTCTTATATCCATCACTGACTAATGCTAAGATCTCCTTCCATTTCTGTTCCTGCCCCTCCTTTCTTATCCCTTTGGCGAACTGTTCTTTTTGAACATTAAGAACCTGCTCTACAAATCGAGGTCCTTCAAGTGGGACTAAAGATTGCCGTACGCGAATTAAATCAATCACTTCTTGCTGATCCATTTGGGTTAAATCTTGTCTTAATCGATTAATTTTGAGTGCAAAACGCTGTTTTTCGATCCCTTCTTTCAAAATTTCTTCTAAAGTGGCAGGACGATTTGGATGCAAAATATCTATAAAATTCTTTACTTCGTGCTCGGCCTCCTCAAAGTATAATTTAGCAAGAATAGGTTTTCCTTTTTGCAACGCTTCAAGGCTTTTCTCTAAGCGCTCAACCGATCGCTGAAATTTTTGAGTTTGACCCGGGTCAATCCTTTCTTTTAGCTGTTGCTGCTCTTCAAGTAAACCACTTAAGCCCAGCAAGGGCAAGGGGTCTTGTAACGCAATTGTTTGGTAGGTTTGATAAAGATTTTCCAATAGCTGAATTAAAGGATTATCCCCCCATACCTGCTGTAGAAGCTGCTTAAGACTTGCTTGAGAAAGATCAAACTGTGTTTGACTTTCATGAAGCGCATTTTTTTGCATCTCAGCTAAACCTTCTTGAAAACCTTGATAGCCTTTTTGAAAAAGCGTCTGAGATGAATCTGGAAGGACTTTGGCAAGAGATTCCCACAAAGGTATCCAGGACTGCGCTTGAGAAATAAAAAATTGTTGGTAGATATTTTGCTGTTGCGGGCTGAGTTGATCGTTCTGCAAAAAGATTAGATCATTCATTGTTCCTTTTAAACCTGAAAGGAGCCATGGAATTCCTTTTTCCAACGAAGCATGCTGCAATTGATATTCGGGATTTTGACTGAGGGCTTGCGCCAATTGAATTCGTGCTTCGGTGATAATCATCTGCAAATCTTCAGAGGGTAAGCAGGCAGCTGCTCCCTCAAGCTTTTGGAGCGCACAATCGGCTTCTAACCCTTTCTGAGCGATACGGATAGCTCCATGAAAATTATAAAGAGCGGCTAAAAAGCGATCTTCATATTGAAAATTTTCATATTCTTTTTCATGATTTAAAAAAGCCATTCCCAAATAAAGACGCGTAATCGCTAGGTTTGTTTTCAAATTTCTTGAAAGTAGGGGTGATGAGGTCTTTACAGGATGAATCTGCTCAAATACAGCCAAAGCTTCGCTCCATTGTTTCTGAGCTAATAGTGCTGTGCCGCGATTGTATTCAACAATTTCTTTTTGCCAAGGTTTCATAGGCAACTCAGAGATGAGAGCATAAGCTTGATCTGCCTTTTGATAATCCCCTGCAGCAAAAACTTGATTTGCCATAGTGATTTTACTTTCCGTTTCTTGGTCATCTGCATGCAGCTTGGCGGTTCCAGCAAGCAGGTGAACGATTAAAAACCGGCTAATTTTTCTCATCAATCAGACTCCTTGGAGCGCACGGTCATGGGAAAAAATATTTCCAACAATAAAAACATGAGAGCAAAGCCTAGCGGATAATGATAGTACGCCGTGTATATTAAAGGGTTTTGCTTTACTTCATGTGTATTTGAAGATGTTTTTTCACTCCAATCCTTTGCTTCCGTTTTATTCACCTTGTCGACAATTTCTCGTGCTAGAAATACTGAAGAATTATTATTAACTAGTAGGTAACTCCCCCCTACCCCGCTTATCTGTTCCATTAAGGCATCTTCCCGTTTCGATCGCACGGGCTGCCCTCGGTAAAGTAAATGCGGAATTTCTCCTCCTTCAAGTGATCCTATGCCTACTGTGTAGATTGCTAGCCGGTTTTTAAATTTTTCAGAGAGCTGGTTCAGTTGTTTATTCAGCGCGCTTTGTTTTTCTGCCTCTGTCTTTTCTTCTGTGTCTTCTCCATCACTTATAATCAAGGCTGTTAAATGCTTGTCGGCAGGAATTTTTGACATTTCATTTTCAATAGCTGCCACTGCCGTTAGCAATTTTGTGCCGGTGGAGTTGCCTTCATTAATCTGCACATTCCTCACCATTAACCGCAGGAATAAGGCATCCATAGTAGCTGGAACGAGCCTGGAAGCTGTTTCAGTAAATACCCATAATGAAGCATTTTTTCCATTCCACATTTTGATGAGTTCATCCAAAACTTCCTTAGCATAATCAAAACGAGCTTGTTTTTGCCTGACATCAGCAACTTGCATGGAAGCTGACACATCCAGGATGAGCTGAATCTGATTGATCGGGGAAAAGTCATCCTGATATAAAGCTGTCACAACTTCTTTTGAGTAATGACTATTCCCTTTCGGCTGCATCAAAGCAATCACGCTGCTAAGCCAAACCAAAGAGAGCAGTAGACCTTTGACCCATATGCTTAGAGGATCTCTGGCCAGCATCACTGGCTGATTTACTCTTGAAAAGTTTTGTGTGATGCGAGATCGATAATGATGGAGAGAAACGAGTCCTCCTACTAACGCAAGGAGCCCAAATAAAAGCCACGCAGCTTCAGGGAAATCATAAAGAATTTCTGCCGACATCAAGGAGCCTTTCTGAGTAGTGTCATTTCTAATAGCAGGGAAAAAAATAAACACCCCAGGCCAATAGCGATTAAATATGGGTAAAGTGAAAAACGTTGATACCGCAAAGGCTGCTCCTGTTTGCTAAGTTTGGCTGAAACGGGAAAGGTGCTTTTTTCTAACTTGTTAATATCTGCGTAAATATTTTTCAACTCTCCCAAATTATTAAGCTGATAAAACTTCCCACCTGTGAGTGCTGTCACTTTCTGCATCACACGTCTTTCAGAACCGAATTCTTCAGATGCAATTTTTGGCTCAACATTGATGATATAAACCCTAATCCCTTGTTCTTTGGCATATTTGGCTGCATCCATTAATTCGATACTGCGATAAACATCCTCTCGGTCAAGCGGATTTGGATCTTGAAAGCCATCTGTTACAATAAGCATAATAGAGCTTTTGATCGCATAAGGCGATTTTTCTTTCAATTCTTCCGCAAAATGCCTGGTAGAGGCTATTAAATTGGCGGTTTTAAAAATCGCATAGCCAATCGAGGTGCCATCTTCTTCTTGTCTTGCCACTGTCGAAAAATCCTTAAGCTGGTCTAAGATCACTTGATGATCAAGTGTCAAGGGCGAAAGCACTTGTGCAGCTCGTGCAAAACCGATTAAACCAACTAAATCATTATTCAAGCCTTTAACAAAATCACGCGTGATCTCTCGCACAAATTCAATTTTAGGAACCGAAATTCGCCCTTTTTCTGGAGAATCTACTTGAATTTTTTGCGCCATCGAACCGGATTGATCTAAAACTAAATAGATGGCAATGCCTTCGCGTGGTGTATGGTCAGAAAGCCCCTCGCCTGAATTTTCCACTGGCCGCAGCATAAAAAAATGAGGATCCATCCAAGCCAATGTTAGAAATAATAAAGCAGCACTTTTTAACCAAAAAGGCACTCGAAACCACTTTTCGCGGAAATTTGGCGAAGTTCCCAAAAGCGCTTTTAAGTCAGAAAAAAAGAAGACAGGTTCTTCAGGCAGTTTACCTCTTTTCCATAAAACCCAAGCCAATCCCAAAAATAACAAACCGCTCAAGGTGGCTAAGGGATTCATCTCAAAGGATAGATCGGGCATCTGCTAGACTCCTTGAGTGCGCTTAGGCAGCCAAAAATAGAGAAGTAACGCATTAACCATAATGGCAAAAAAACTCATGGCTAAAGTCGCATTGACCAATAAAGGGTTAAGCCACCCAAAAAGAGCAAAAGGGATGCCTAGTAAAGGAAAGATAAGCGTAAAAAAAATATTTTGGCGGATTTTTTTATAGAGGGTTTCCGATAATTCAAGTTGAAAAACCGATCCAGTACGTTTTGCTACCCGCATTCCTACTGCCAAAATGGTGGGTATCGCCAACCCCAAAGAGGCTGGGCAGGCGATGATCCAAATGCTGATGCTGCTTAAAAGACCTCGATAAACGTCTCCTGCTAGCAGCCACCACCCCAAAATGGTTATTAAACTTAAACTTACGATCACTATTAAAAAAACTTGCGTCACTTTATCGGCTAAAACTTGAAATAAAATACCTGAAAATTGTTTGGTGGCATCTTGCTTATGATGTGCCTTCTCTAAAAGCCATTGTCCAAGTAAAATTTGGGTAACAGTCAGGGCATTCACCTCAAAATAAGTAAAGAGCGGCCAATCATTGATCACAACACTGGCATTATAGAAAAAAATGAGGGTGATTACTCCCACTAAAAAAGCTTCTACAGTCATGCTCCTTCTTTGCCAAGCTTTTAAAGCTTGCTGATACAAATCTAAACCGCAGAGAAATTGAATAGCACTGGCTAATACGAGTTGCAACCAGCCTGGCATGGAGTGAAAATGCCCCATGAGCAGGCTTCCCATTTGATATAAAAAAGGCAGGCTTAAAATCACAGCGATCCAAAGGACAATTAATTGCCCATACGATCTTTCAGCTATCATGGATCTTCATCTCCGCAATTAAAGAAACTTAACACTCTATCTAAATCATCTAGACTATAGTAATCAATAACGATTCTGCCCCCTTTTTTGCCTTTAGCATACATTTCCACTTTAGTGCCTATTTTGCGCTGAAGTTTTTCTGCTAGTTGATCGAGAAAAAAATCGGCTTGACGGTGTACGAACGTGGTTTTTTGCTTTTGAGAATGCATCGCTTCAGCATCTCTGACTGTTAAATGGTCTTTCAAAATTAATTCATACAAGGCGTTTTGCTTTTCGTAACCTTCTTGAGACAAAATAGCTTTGGCATGACCCATTGTTAAAACACCTTGACAAATACTTTCTTGAATGTGCAAAGGAAGCGAAAGCAGCCGCAGATAATTAGAAACCGTTGAACGTTTTTTACCTATCCTAAGGGCAACCTCTTCTTGGCTAAATCCAAATTCTCGCATGAGACTTTTTAAAGCCTTGGCAATCTCCAAAGGATTAAGATCTACTCTTTGCACGTTTTCTATCAACGCTGCTTGGGCAGAGAGCTTTTCACTGCTATCTCTCACCAAAACTTTGATGGATGCTAGCCCCGCGAGCTGAGCAGCTCTAAAACGCCTTTCCCCTGAGATAATCTCATATTTTTTTCCTGAATCCTCAACCTTCACCTGCCTCACCAACGGGGGATGCAATATGCCAACTTCACGAATGGAAATCACCATTTCCTCAAGATCTTCAGCCGCAAAATGACGTCGCGGTTGATGTGGATTCATGCCAATCTCATCGAGTTGAGCCTCGACGAGTTTTTCCTCATATAAATAATTTTGATTTGAATTTTTTTTTAAGGCTATATCAGGCATACATTTCCCTAGTTTTTTGCTTTACAAGAAAATAATTTTGTTTATTATTAATGCTTTAAAGTGACTATTCATTTTTTTTAAGAATATATTTTTAGTTTTTCAAAACTAAATCCTCGCAAGAATTTAGAAACATTCACCATGGTTTATTAGCGATGAAAAAGCACCACAAACATCTGCCTTCTCCCTTTGAAACCGCCGCTTCCTCTAGTTTTTTTAACATGGATTGGAACTCAGTCTCACATTGGATCAGTGAACATATCAAAGAATGCATCATAGGAGTTGCCACCCTTTTTTTTCTATTAGCGTTTCTTTATTATTTTATGTTCGGACATCTGCGAAATATTGAAGTTGATTATTTCAAAACTGCTAATGCTTTTCAAACATTCTCGAGCTCTGCTGAAAATGTCGAAGTCCGGCAAACGTCACTCAATACACTTGACTCGATGCTAGCCCAAAGACCGGAGCTTCATGCAGTTTATGATGGCTTAATTGCGCAAATTCTGATTAATGAAGGCCGCATTAAAGAAGCCGAGCCTTTTGCCCATTCAGCTCTTAAAAGAACCCAAAAAGATGATCTTAGACACTACGCCGATTTTGCTCAAACAACCTTGTTAATCGGAGAGAAAAAATTTGACGAAGCCTTAGCCAACACAGAGGCTTTAACGCAAACAATGACCGAATCCTCTCAAGGGCACACGCTAGCCAAACAATCCTTCGGCGAAACATTATTTGCCTTTAACTTACTAAGACTTGCGATGTTAGATCAAAAGACTGGAGCCACTGAGAAAGAACTTAAAACATGGGAAATTTGGGAATCATTCCGTAAAAATTACCCGGCAACCTATGAAAGAGTGATCCGCCAATTTGAAGTTCATAAAATTTCTTTGGCTGATTATATCGATGCTAGACAAAAGATTTTAAAAAAATAAGCAGCATTCTGTTGCAGATTTTTTTTTAAGGTGATAAATCTAAGAGGGTATCAATTTAATTCAAAAGATGGATTTGTGGATACTTTGTAGATAACTTATGAAACCCAAAAGAGTGGAACGATGGAGCAAGCGGGAGGTGACATCAGTCTTTATCAGCTCGAAGCCATAGCCTTGGGTCTTTAAAATGAATATGAATTAAAACTTCCCGTTACTAAATAAGATGGGCAAGATTAAAAAAAATCAAACAGAGCATTGACGAAAAAGTGACAAAGACTTTTTTAAATATCTCTGAAAAAGACTACCTTTAAAGGTAGGTGGAGAATAAATCTGTGAGTTCAAACAGTTACTCACTAGCGGTTGATTTGAGTAAACAGGAAGAAGTTTCTGTAGAAGATGTGGTTTTTGAACCAACTCTTAATCTCATTATTAACACGCAATATCAAAAAAGTCTAAATCCCGTTGAATTTGCAGCGAAACCCGTTGCAAAAATCGAAGGAAGGCTCACTGTTTCTTTTTAAAGAAAGAAATCCTATTAAAAGGCGGTTGTAAAACCGCCTTTTTATTTTACGCCAGAATCAAACCGGGACGAATTTTTTTGAGCTCTTGCTGAACACTATGGCTGATGGAGCAGTGTGTAAGATTTAGAGTGTGTAAACTTTTAAGCTGGCGAACTGTTTCTAAGACTCCCCTATCTGTCACATTTTCACATCGAGTTAAGTCTAAGTTTTGCAGAAATGAACACTTCGTGCCTATTTCAATTAAAGGGATATCTCCAATTTCACATCTGGCCAAGCTCAAAGTTGTCAATTTAGTCAGTAAAGAAATCTTCAAAAAACCTTGGTCAGTAATTCTAGGGCATTCTTCAATCCGAAAATCGACTAGCAAAGGCACAGCTTTTATAATCAATTTTAGTTCATCATCTCCAATTTGATGACATCGTGAGGTTTCCAAAAAACTCAACGCGGGCAAGTGAAAGAGTTCACTCCATCCCCCAGTGGACAACTGACTATTACTGCTTAAATTGAGTTTCACCAATTGCGGGCAGATTTTGAAAAGCTTACTTAAACTTGTAGGTGTGAGCCAGCTGCACATCGAAACATCCAACTCTTCAAGATGCTCGGGAATACTGTACAATCTTTCACTAAACACCCACGTTCGACTGATATCTAATCCAAGCAATCTAGGACATTTCTCAAGGACTTCACTAAAAGGAGCTTCTTCTGTCAAATTTTGACTAAAGACAAGATGCGTAATCCATTTTTGAAGATCTTCAAAGACAGCCAGAGAATGGCGATTAAATTCAAAAAATTCCAAAGATAACCCGGTTGGAATTCGATCAGAAATTTTAACACTCAAATTTAAATCATTAATAAAACGACAACAAGCTTGTTTTAATATGTGCCATTCCTGTTCATTTGAAAGAATTAAATGCTTAAATACATTCGAGCGATTAAGATACCGGCATAAAATATCTTGGGAAAATTCTGCAATCGGATGCATTCCCCACACAGCGGCTTGCCGCAAAACTTTCCACAAATAGGTTTCTTCTCTTTTCCACAATGTCTTGAGCTGCCCTGTATTCATCCATTCCACAAGTGTCTTAAAAACTTCCCAATCAATAGCCTTAAAGGTAACTCGAGGGTGCTCTTTGCCTGCACATTCTTTGATGAAGAAATTATGCAAAAAATCGCTACTTGTGCCAAATAATAAACTATTGATTTCTAAAGAGTGCTCTCCGCTGCTACTTATTAAATCCAAAGGAATGTAAGGCTCTAAAATTCCATGATGAGCCCGGATGGCATCCGCGATGGTTTTGGCCATTTCAAAAGGAATTAAATCGCTGATGAATTGACGTGAAACCCAGGCCAGCGAAGTGCGCATAAAAATAGGGTGCTGTTCAGACCAAGTTTCATCGTCCGTAGCTGCCATGAAAAAAGGGACAAAAAGATAGAGATTATTCTTTATTTTCTCTAGTAGCACTTCATCAGTTTCAAGTATGCTTAAATGAGATAATTCTTTAGGCAAAAAGGTTGGCATTTGCATAAAAACTCTAAAATGCAGCACAGACTTTAATGAAGCCTACACCGAGGTAGAAAATCGATTACATACCATTTTTGAACCATACGCCTCTTCTATGGTATAGCTTTATTTGAAAAAGTGAATAACAGTTAAGACAAAATTTGTCTACAAAAAAGTCTGACCAAATTCTCCTCTAAACACCTTAGTTATCCGGCTTCAGATAAAATATTTCAGATAAATAACGCGATGCTGCTATGATTTACCTTCATAAATTCGAAAAGGTTTTGGATATTGGAAATCGAATTCATTTATTTTTTACGTCAGCTAAGGACCCCCTGGCTGGATCATTTTTTTAAATGTCTAATTTTTTTTAACGGACAAGAATTTTTCTTTATTCTGTTCCCTTTAATCTGGCTTGGACAAGGCTGGAAAGCAGGTTTACGCTTGGTCTATATTCTACTTTTAAGCGGCCTTGCTAACGAGGCTCTGAAGGATTTTTTTTCGTTTCCCCGTCCCTACCAAATCGATCCCACTTTAGGGGCTGATCATTTGCCTCTTTCCTCAGTTCCTTTTGATTGGACTTTGGATCAGTTTAGGCTGCGATTTATCTGTCGCAAATTTTTCAGCCATCGCAATCCCCCACTTGAGGGCTAATTAAATGCTCAAAAAATTTTGCTTATTGTTAGCCGTTTTAAGCTGTCTCGTCATCGGTTTTTATGTTTTCGTTTGGAAAAACTCAGCTCTTTCTTTAGATAAAAAGGACTGTGCATTCTGCAATACAACGATCCTCGATCATCAAAAATTCTATGAAGATGAGCTTGTAATAGCTCTTTATTCGCATAAACCCATTTTACCTGGCCATTGCCTGATTATTCCTAAGAGGCATATTTTACGTTTTGAGATGTTAACCGATGCAGAAATGCTCCAAATTGGACGTGTGATTAAAAAGGTCGATCAGGCCGTGAAAAAGATATTTAAGACCTCTTCGTATTTTCTTCTGCAAAAAAACGACCTTGAAGTTCAAAGCGTTCCGCATGTGCATGTGCATTATCTTCCAAGAGAGGCAAGCGAAAGTTCTCTGCTGAAGATTTTCTTCAACATGCTGATGTCTGGGATTCAAAAACCAATTTCAGCGAGTGAAATGAAAGAAGTGGTAGAGAAACTGAAGAATGCGATTGAATAGCCAAGATAAAACTCTTAAACGCTCTTAGCCTCCGCGTCAATGCCCTCTGAAAGATTTTTTATCCATTCGATGCCTGCATTGTTGATCAGGCTTTCTATAGAGGCAAAAAGTGGCTGTGGTAAGTTTTCCAATTCAAACCATTCCCAATTCTCACATTTATGCGGTTCTAAAACCTGAGGTTCCCCGGTAAAATCCGTCACGATCATGAAAAGGGTGATATAGTGTTTAGTGCGATCAAAAATATCATTGGTCCAGGGACCAGCTAGAACATGGGTCGCGGTTAAACCTGCTTCTTCTAACAATTCGCGGCGGGCACAATCTGCTGGGGTTTCCCCAAACTCTAAATGCCCCCCTGGAAACGCCCAATCCCCTGCGCCATGTGCTCCGAGTCGTTTTCCGAATAATACCTTGTGATTTTTAACCACAATCACTCCAATCCCTACTTTGGGTCTTTCAAAAACCATCTTTAGCACCTTTTACTTTCAAAAATTTAATGATTTGTTTAGTTTACCATTGCTTGATTTTTAGCAAAAGATCCTTTCTTTAGCTTGATCACGGAATTAACTATTTGATTTTTACTAGTAATTTTCTTAATATAAAAATTAATTAATAAGGTTTGAATATGAAATTACAAGACATTGCCGCTATCTCCAAAATGGATCCTAAAAATCACATTTATCTAAAAGTTACTGGGTCAGGAGCTGATAAGCATCTGGAGCAAACCCACAAAGGATGGCGGGGTCGGATATGGATGCATTTTGGATTCGGATCTGCGACCATGGATAAAGTAGCCCGTTACATTGTGGAAGAAAAAGTTCAGTTCAAAGCTGCTCCACAAGTCGATCTGACGTTACTCATAGAAAAGTTGGATCATTATCAACAAAAACATTCTAAGTCAAAATTTGCTAAGAAAGCGCATAGGATCTTAGTAAGCATCGGTCCTACTAAAGCTGCAAGTAAAGAAAAATCTCTTCCTCCGACCAGCTCTGAAGCAGACAAAAAAGTTCAGATCATTAATGAATTTATTGAAAAATTTAATGCTAGCCCAGAAATCTATCCGATGGGTTTAAAAACAAAACCTGAGTTGCGTGATTTATACCATCAGGAAGTTGATAAATTAGAGGCATTTTTATCCACTGAATCAACGCCAGCTAGGAAATCTGAACAGGATTTGATCTATATTTGCATTGGGCATGGCTCTTCTCGTGTACAAGATAGCCGAAGCGATGAACAAGTTTGGCCTCGGTTTATTTTTAATGCCTTAAAAAATAATCAAAAAGTTCAAACTGTTTTAATAGAAAAAGGATGGAAATATCCATCCCATCACATTACGGCCTATCGTGACATGGTAATTCAATATGAAAAAGGGGGAAATAAAAGGCAGGAAATTCAACCTTATTTAAACAATTTTTCCGTTCAAGAATTTCTTTGCGGGTTTCCTAGCAAACACGATGAAGCAGAAGATAGCCTGACCCCAAACAAAAAAGCTTTGTACGATCATCCTACAGTCATGAATCTCTATTGGAAGCAACAAGCTCAAATTTCTAAAATTTTAAATCTTTTTCATCAATATCTAGAAAAACAACTTTCTGAAGGTAAGCAAGTGGTTCTTGGAGATCATACAGGACATCTTTCCATGCGTTCTGAAAGTGTCAGCTTATATAATTCGTTGATTGCAAAATACCCGACTCAACTTCATCTTCTTTGGGGATGGGGGGGTGCAAATTTAATCACGAATAAGTTACTCTCAAAGCTTGATATAAAGGTAGAGGGAACACCAGCTTGGGTGCATCATGATCATTTGAGCACGTGCACTCTTGGCTGATTGCACCAATCCTTTTAGTAAAGATCGTACTCCAAAAGTCGGGCTTCGATGCCACCAGAATATAAAACGTGGCGTCGTTTAGCAGATAAACCGACTTCTTTCGTTAAGTCTGAATTAGCTGTGAAGACAAAGCCACGACTTGGTTTTGGCATTTTCTGCTTCATAAAATCCCCTAAAGCTCTATAAAGAGGCACTAAGCTTTCAAGATTTTCAAGTCTTTTTCCATGAGGAGGATTCGTCACCATCAATGTAGGGGGTATCTCAGGAGTATATTCCCTAAAATCTCCTTGCATGACTTCGATTTCAGCTAGAAAGCCCGCCGCCCGTGTATTAGTCTTTGCTATACGCACTGAATTTTTATTGAGATCAACTCCAAACAAATGTCCTTTCGGTATTTTCTGTCTTTGCTGATCGGCTTCCATTTTGACTTTTAGCCAGGCTGCATTGGAGAATTGTGGAAGTTGCATAAAACCCCACGCTTTGCGCAAAAATCCGGGGGGAGTTTTGGATGCCATTAAGGCCGCTTCAATCAATATTGTGCCCGATCCGCAGCAAGGGTCGCATAAGATTTCGTTAGGCTGATAGTTCGCTAAGCGCAAGAGTGCTGCTGCGAGATTTTCCTGGATAGGAGCTTCAACACTCTCCACGCGATAGCCGCGTTTGTAGAGAGGAGCACCTGAGGTATCCAAACTAAAAGTAGCTGTATCCCCCTGCACAAAAAGATTGAGCTGGATGTCAGGATCTTTTAAATCAACGTTTGGGCGGTCTCCAAATTTTTCTCGCAATTGGTCGCAAATGGCATCTTTTGCAATTTGAGCGGCAAACAAACTATTGCGGATCATGCGGTGGTTGACATTGGCATCAATTGAAAATGTTTGCCCTTTCGTAAAAAATTGCGTCCAATCAATTTCATAAATGCCTCTGTAGAGACCTTTTTTGTCATGGCATCTAAAAGATCTGAGCGGGTAGAGCACTCTCCCGGCAATTCTGGACAGGTAATTAATTTTATAGATATCAGATAGGCTTCTAATTTTTACAAATACCCCTCTAAATCCTAAATGAGCTTCCGGAAAACCTAGTTCAGCTAACTCTTCGATTAATATCGGCTCTAAGCCTTGAGAACAGGTAATAAATAGCTCTGAGGGCAAGGAATTTTCTCGATCTAACATAGATCTCCTAATTAATTATGCATAAAGATTATGACGTCGCCATCTTTAACTAGGTAGTCCTTGCCTTCGGCACGTACTTTACCAGCTTCGCGGGCGCCTACGCGTCCTTTGTATTGAACCATGTCTGCAAAGGCAACTACTTCAGCGCGGATGAATCCTTTTTGGAGGTCTGTGTGAATTTTACCTGCGGCTTCTGGTGCCAAAGTTCCTTGAATAATGGGCCAAGCGCGTGTTTCGATTTCGCCTGTAGTTAAAAAAGTAATGAGGCCAAGCATGCTGAAAGAAGCTTTAATTAGTCTTTGCAAACCGGATTGTTTCATTCCTAAAGTTTCTAAGAATTCACCTTGTTCTTCGATCGGTAGTTGCGCAATTTCCTGTTCGAGACTGGCGCAAATGGTAATCACACTATTACCCTCAGCTAAGGCATAAGCATTGACTTTCTCCACGTGGGCATTGGTCATTTTTTCTAAGTCGGATTCAGCGATGTTCGCGGCATATAAAACCTTTTTAGCGCTTAAAAAAGGGTAAGGTTTTAATATTTCTAGTTCTTCTAAACTTAAATCCAAAGTTCTTACTGGTTTTCCCTGATTTAAATGATCGCGTACGCGACCTAAGCAGGCAAAAGCCAAGGCAAATTCTTTATTGCCTTTTGCTTGCTTTTCCACTCTACCAATCACATTTTCAATCATTTGCAAATCGGCTAATATCAACTCTAAATTGATCACTTCAATGTCGCGGATCGGATCTACACTGCCCGATACATGCACAATATCAGAGGATTCAAAGCAGCGTACGACATGGACTATTGCATCGGTTTCGCGGATATTGGCCAAAAACTTATTGCCTAGCCCTTCCCCTTTCGAAGCTCCAGCGACAAGACCCGCAATATCGACAAATTGCATGCTGGCAGGTAGAATTTTTTTACTGCTTGATAAATCCGAAAGAACCTTTAAACGGGGATCTTCTACTTCCACAATACCGATATTCGGATCGATGGTGCAAAAAGGATAGTTGGCAGCTGCCGCCTCATTGGCGGTTAATGCATTAAAAAGTGTCGATTTGCCTACATTTGGTAAGCCTACTATGCCGCATGAAAGGTTTGCCATAAGTTCTTTTATTTCCTGTATTTTTTGCTAATAATTTGCCAATAATAGTTAAAGCATTATAATAATTCAATCACATAGTAAATTTTATAGTTTTTTCTTGACGCTCTCCTAAATGAGGATTATACTATAATTAAGAGATTATGCGAGGTTGATGCTGCAATCAAATGAGAAGATTTGAAGAAATTGATTAGGTTTCTTCAGTGGAGTAAAAAACTATGGGCGAGAAAACCGAAAAAGCCACCCCTAAAAAACTACGTGATGCGCGCAATAAGGGACAGGTGGCTAAGTCTCAGGATTTGCCTTCCGCGTTTACTTTTATCGCATCACTCTGGGTTCTTTTAGCGACTAGCAAATTTCTGTTTGACCACTTGGGAAGTTTTACGATTATGACTTTTAATCAGATTCCCAAAGGGGGTCTGGAAACGGCTATTCCCGAACTTTTTCTGCAATCTCTATCGGAAATTTTCATCACTTCCATTCCTATTTTAGCTATTGTTAGCGTGGTGGGTCTGATTATTAATTTTCTTGCCGTTGGTCCAATGTTTTCGATGGAAGTATTTAAGTTTGATATTAAAAAATTCGATCCTATTTCAAATTTAAAAGCTAAATTTAAACTTAAGACTTTAGTTGAGCTCATCAAGTCTATCTTGAAAATCTCCATCGCTTGCTATCTGATTTATGATGTGATGTGGAAAAGCCTACCTGTTTTGATTCGTTCTGTCTCGATGCCCATGGATGCTTCCTTGATGATTTTTTATGCTTTTTTGATGGAAGTTGTAATTAAAGTAGGACTTTTCTTTATTATCATTGCGGTAGCCGATTTTGTTTACCAAAAGAAAAACTTCGCCAATGAAATGAAGATGGAGAAATTTGAGATCAAGCAAGAATATAAAAACTCTGAAGGTGATCCTCAAATCAAGAGTAAGCGTAAGCAAATTGCTCAAGAAATCGCTTATCAAGAAGGTCCGCGCGGTGGAGTTAAGCGAGCCCAAGCTGTAGTTACTAATCCGACGCATCTGGCGATTGCGATTGGATATAAGAAAGATTTAGACGCCGCACCTTTTGTGTTGGCCAAAGGAGAAGATTTGCTAGCAGAAAGAATCGTTCAATACGCGGAAGAATTTCACATTCCTGTCGTACGTAATATTAAACTTGCTCGTAAACTCTGGGAAGAAGCCGATGTCTATGAATTTGTCCCCGAAGAAACTTATGAAGTGATTGCCGAAATTCTACGGTGGATTTCTTCCCTTAATACTGATACTCAATACGAATATTCTGAACGATAGACTTATACTGGAGATAATAAATGGATTTGCTACGCAGAATTCTTGATGGAATCACAGGGAGATTAGGGGGTCAAAGATCTCTAGATACAATCTCTAAAGCCAGTGATGTGGCACTGGCGATTTTGATGATCGGCGTCATAGCCATGATCATCATTCCACTTAATCCTCACGTCATCGACTTTCTGATCGCTTTAAACTTAACAGCTTCCGTTACTTTATTGATGGTCGCTTTGTATATTCCAAGCGCCGTCCACTTATCAATCTTCCCTTCATTGCTTCTGATTACAACTCTTTATCGGCTAGGGGTTAACATTGCCTCTACCCGCCAAATTTTATTGCATGCCAACGCCGGAGATATCATTTATCAGTTCGGTCAGTTTGTGGTCGGAGGAAATTTCGTGGTCGGGGGCGTTATCTTTTTAATTATTACCCTGGTGCAATTTATAGTGATCACCAAGGGGGCCGAACGGGTGGCTGAGGTTGCCGCGCGTTTTACCTTGGATGCGATGCCTGGTAAGCAAATGAGTATTGACGCCGACATGCGCGCAGGGCTCCTAGATTCAAACCAGGCGCGAGAAAAACGACTGTCTATCCAGAAAGAGAGCCAATTATATGGGGCGATGGACGGTGCCATGAAATTCGTTAAAGGGGATGCGATTGCCGGTATCGTGATCACCTTAATCAACGTTGTGGGCGGGATGATTATCGGGATGACCATGAATGGAATGCCCGCCATGGATGCTGTTACAACTTACTCTTTACTGTCTATTGGTGACGGTCTAGTTTCGCAAATTCCCGCTCTGCTTATCGCTATCACAGCTGGTATTGTCACCACTCGGGTTTCTACAGATAAAGCCGATAGTAATTTGGGAAGTGAGATTTCTGGACAGATATTAAAACAACCTAAAGCGCTTTTAATTTCAGCCGTGTTTTTGATGGGGATGGCTGCTATCCCTGGCTTTCCTAAAGCTCCCTTTATGTTCTTTGCCTCAGCCCTAGGAATGCTCGGCTACTCCTTATGGGTCAATGAAAAGCAAAAGATCGAGGAAGGTGCAGCAGGCGGTGGTGGAGGGTCTATTTCCTCAGCAGCTGGCGAGTCAGGAACTGTAGATATGGGCGTCCAAGGTCATAAAGTGATCGCTGGAGGAGGCATAGACAGCTACGCCTTGACGCTTCCGGTCGTGCTTGAGTGCGGCGCTGGCTTGAGCCAAGAGATTCAAAAAGCCCAAAAAGGACAAAGTTTCATTGATAAAATGATACCCAAGATGCGCCAAGCGTTATATGCAGACCTGGGCGTGCGTTTCCCTGGTGTTCACGTTCGGACAGAATCCCCTATCCTTGAAAAAGACGAATACTCCATTCATCTAAATGAAGTTCCAATCGTAAAAGGAAAAGTTTTGGAAGGTCATGTCTTGACAAATGAAAGTGAAGAGAATTTAAAACGTTATAATCTGCCTTATGTTTCTTATAAAAGTGCTTTGGGCCTGCCTTCCTTATGGGTAGAATCTAAACACATGGAATTGCTTAATAAAGCCGGCGTTAAGTACTGGAACTCGTTGGAAGTGATGATTTTGCATATCTCTTACTTTTTTAGAAGCTACGCCAATGAATTTGTGGGAATTCAAGAAGTGAAATCAATGCTAGAATTCGTGGAAAAATCTTTTCCAGACCTGATTAAAGAAGTGACACGTTTGATTCCCCTGCAAAAAATGACGGATATTTTTAAGCGGTTAATCCAAGAGCAGGTTTCGATTAAAGACTTACGCACAATTTTAGAATCCTTAAGCGAATGGGCCCAAACTGAAAAAGATACTGTATTGCTCACAGAATACGTGCGTTCTTCGCTTAAAAGATATATTAGTTATAAATACTCTCAAGGCCAGTCAGTTCTTTCCGTTTATATTTTAGATCCTGAGATTGAAGACATGGTCCGCGGGGCAATCAAACAAACTTCGGCTGGATCTTACCTCGCTTTAGACCCTGATTCTGTGCAATTAATTTTACAAGGTGTACGCAATACGGTTGCCCCACCTCCTCCTGGCGGCCAGCCCCCTGTGCTATTAACGGCCATCGACGTCCGCCGCTTTGTTAGAAAATTAATTGAAATGGAATTTACTGATATCTCAGTTGTTTCCTATCAGGAAATTGTCCCCGAAATTCGTATTCAGCCCTTAGGTCGCGTGCAACTATAGTTTTACTTATGCCCTCGTCGTTTGAATCTTGGAGGTTCATATGGGGAATGTGCAAGAAGGTCTTTCAGGCAAAAGCGTGAACGTTACGCTTGAGGCTATGCAAAAAGCTCAAGAAGCAACGGTAAAAGAGCTTGACGCTGAACAAGATAACAGCCTCGTAGCTTTCCAAGCCGACTTAAAAGAACTCACACCCTCGCCCGCAAAGACGGAGAAAAAAACTAAAACTCTGGCTGAGCAAAAAGGGCGCGTCAATAAATCTGGTAAAATGGGGGAAAAATCAGAAAGATTACTTCCTCTCCAAGCGATCAAAGATGCAGCCCAACAATTTCAAAGCCGTAACCCAGAACTAAAAGCACAAATGCTGGTGCTTTTACGCGAGCAAATCAAACCCGATGACTCAAAAGAAGAAATCTTGCGCAAACTCCGCGATTTCTACCCAGACGTCTCTCTGGCGGATGAAGCGCTTGAATTTCTTTTGGAAACAACAGATGGTGAACTTCATCAAAGAATTAAAGAGCTTAAAGAAAAATTTAGCCAAGAGAACAACCGAGAAATTGCAGCGGGTCGCAATATCACCGCACAAGCTCGGCAAGCTTCAGAAGCTGGACTTGGAGAACCTACTTCACTACGCGATATGTATCGAGACATCACCGGGACCCCTCGAGACTCGACCACTTTGTTCCAAGAACTCTCTCAACGTTATCCTTTCAAAGAGCTCAAAAAGGTTGTTTCCTTTTTGCTGCATTCGCTAGGAGCTGATATGAAGTCTAAAGGCCCGTCCATTCCACGCGGCCAATTGCATCGTCTGATCACTGAAACCCGTTCGCTACAATCCATCTTAGGCGTTTACCGCTTCTTCAGCGGACGCATGAACCTCATGCATATGCTTTTTGAAAAAGAAGGACTTGATTTTCCCGAGCAACTTACTTTTGAGATGATGGCTAAACAATTTATGTCTTTAGCAGCCGAACGTTATCCTTCGGCAGACAAAGTTTTACAACGATCTGTAAAATTAGGCATTGAAGATTCAGTTTTACCTAAAATCATTACCTTTAGCCAATTCCGGGATGCAATTCGGGAAGTAGCAGTCAATCAGATCTACAAATCTATCCAACACCGAGATGAACTCCTGCTAGCAATTATTGAAGCCCTTGAAGATCTGGAAGACGAGTTAGAAGATCAAGAAGATAAAGAGCTGGAAGATGTTGATGATACTTCTCCTAGTAATCCAAATAGCATCACCTAGATTAAAGAGAGGTTTAAATGGTTACAGAACTTTTTGATTCTCTATTAGCAGAATTAGGCAAGATTCTTAAAATCCCAAAACTTCATGTGGATAGCAACCACGCTTGTTTAATTAAGTTTAAAGAGGGAGTTTCCATTCAACTCGAAAGAGCTGTGAAGGGGGAAGGACTGATGATTGGATGCATCATTGGCAACATCCCCCCTGGAAAATACCGTGAGAACTTTTTTAGAGAGGCCTTAAAAGCTAATGGCCAACCTGAACCACGTATTGGGACCTTTGCCTATAGCAAACGGGCTGACACTTTGGTTTTATATACTATTCTTCCTATGCAAGATCTTGACGGAGAAAAAATCGCAGCTGTTCTATTGCCCTTTAAAGAAAAAGCCGTGGCATGGAAAGAGGCAATTGATCGAGGCAGTATGCCCGTCATTTCCTCCTCTCAAACCGTTTCTTCAGGCGGCGGCGGTATCTTTGGCCTAAGACCTTAATGATCCGAAAGCTTTTCTACTGTCATGACAATCACTTCCCCTTTGCAATTTGCCACTTGTAAAGGCTCCAGCTTTTCTTGGTACTCAACATGCGGGTTAGTAATGATTGCCTCAAAAAAACGAGAGTCTTCATATTTAGAAGTCCGATCGTTCAAATAGGCAGTTAAGCGGCTTCCCTTGTGCATGTGCTTTTTTAAGCTTTCTTGTAAAAATAACAAGAGTGAGTCTGCCTGGCCGCTAAAGTCATAAGAAGGGTTTTTAATTTTCGGCTCTTGGATCTGATATTTTTTGATCACATGATCATATTGCTTAGGTGTAATATGCCCGTGCTCTTTTAATTTCCCGAAAAATTTGAAAAGTTCATTTGGATTTTGATGGCCTAATTGATCGTAAAATTCGTCAATTTCATGATCTGAGTAAGCCGCTTCAACTTGAGCTAACTCTGTTTCCAGAATTGTTAAAAGTTCTTTTGAGCGTTGGGCAATTAAATTGGCATCCTCGGAACTTAAGGACTGGATTAAATCAATTTCATTATCAATTGGGTAATCGTTATAAAAGATCGCGTCAAAATTTCCCAATTTAGGCAATGCGTTTTGCCAACTATCGGCAATCACTTTAACATTGGGATATTTGCTGGCCCATTTTTCTGCTTCCTTAGCTAAGTGAGGGTCGCTTTCAATAATAGTATGGCTTTTAGGCTTACTTTGTTGAATAAAAGCAGCTCCATCCCCTAAACCAAAACCTATTTCTAATACGTCTCCAGAAGGACGCAACGCTTTAATTAAAGCATTAACATAAGATTTTTTTAATTCTCTTAGATATTGTTTTTTTTCTTCAACAGTTATGTTTTCCATAAAGCTCTCTAAAGTTGTTCATTGTATTGCTTCATTAATTTATAAAACTCGCTCTTTAAATCCTGATGAAGTTCGCGCGGATTTATACAGAGTTTATAGACATAAGAGACTCTCCATGTGTTTAAATCTGGAGAGATCTTTGATTCTTCGATGCTGTGGATAATATCTCCTTCAAATAGCACCATGCGCATATTGCGACATTCCGATTGTAAGGCGGTTTCTCCATTGTCCTTGAAAAAAGCCGTTCCCATGCCAAATTCAGGCTTGAAGGTCTCATCTGCCGTATACACCATGAGAGATACCAGCCAAGGCTTCTGCGCTTCGCCATTGACGAACTGACTTGGGTAGAAAGTCGGGGTGTCCGCGTAAAGCATCGGAATGCCAAAGGCCACTCCTTTTTCAGTATTATAATCTTTATGGCGTCCTAAGGTTGAACTTTGCGGCGATCTGTACTCAATCCGATTCGTTGCAAATGCGGGCGCGCAAATATTCGCATCGCAAAGATCCCAGGGTAATGTCGTGATATCCGCCTTCAATTCATGCGCAATGAAACTTAACCATTTATACACTTCTTTAATGGCTTGAGGAGGATTGGCAAAAAATTGCCAACGCTCTTTATTGTCCATCGAACGGGAAGGATGTTCCCCTTTTTCATTACTTTCGTGATCGGCATAGATGCTTCGGGAAAAGGCAGCTCGAGCCGTGACTTCCCTAAGTTCTTGGCTTTCCTCTTCAAGAAAAAAATCATCGATAATGTACACATCTTTTTGTTCAACTGTTTCCCGTTGCATCGTACAAGCTTTTAATCTCACTGCCGGGGATTGAAAAAAATGGGGTTGAAAATGAAAAATGACCAAACTTGTTTTAGGGGTCTGAAAGCGATTATTGGTCAAAACCGCCACATCTTTTTTTACTTCAGGCAGTTCTGTTGCTTGAAGTGTTTTAAGAATTTGCCAATTTTTGGTCGCGTTTATTTGACTCATCTACCCTCTAAATTCTAAATTTGAATATCCGATTCCTAGTATTTTCTGTATACTCTTTTTCCTTTTGATTGGAAAAATAAAAAAGGATGCATAAGCTAAGCTTACCTTGTCTATTTAACCGCATAAAGAGGATCCATGACACAGCCGCATATGCAAGATTTAATCATACACCTCATTGAAGAAGTGATCAAGGAACATGCGTATCCGCAGACTCCCCTGACTTCACACACGCATATTTTAACAGAGACACCGCTTGATTCTTTGGATTTAGCCATTATTGTCGTTAAACTTGAGGAAAAGACAGGAAAAGACCCTTTTAAATCAGGTTTTATTCCATTTGCGACCATTGAAGAATTGGCAAAACTCTATGAATGAAGACTTTCTGTATTTCACAGAACATACCCTCTCACGCATAGATTTCCAAGCAAGTGTGGCAGTGTGTAAAGATGCATTTAAAACGCACCATCAAGTTCTTATTAAAACCACCTCGATCCCTAAGCTTTATGCCGCGCTTATTGCTGCTAAAGAACTTAACATCAGCTTATACGTTTGTCCCCCAACTCTAAAAGAAGTTCAAGTCACGAAATTGCTTAATGAAAGGCAAATTTCTCTGTATGTCGGAGAGGAGACGCAAGAATTCCCAATCTCATCTGCCAAAACACTTCCTTTTTTAGGCATTTTCACCTCAGCTACCACCGGCGAGCCCAAAATTGCGCTGCATCGCTGGGAAGCCATTGAATCCTCTTCTTTTTTTGTACCTGTTTCTTTACATCATAAAATTTGGCTTTTGAGCTATGCCCCTTGGGGATATGCCGGCATTCAGGTTTTCTTCGCTGCCTACAATACTCATGGAGGAATCTACTACGGGGAAAATCATTTTGAGCAGATTGCGCATGATCTTTTGAAATATCAAATTAAAATCATTTCCGCAACGCCGACTTTTTGGAGAATGCTCATTGCCGCCTGGCCTCAAAAACTTGCACTCCCTGAACTATTACAGGCGACGCTCGGCGGCGAAATTGTTGATCAAACCACTATTGACCTTGTCGAAACTTTCTTTCATCCACTGCATTTAACTCATATCTACGCTTCAACTGAGGCCGGTTCAGCGATAGTGGTTTCTGATCGACAAGCAGGTTTTCCACTAGATTTCTTAAAAAAAACAAGCAAAAATGGCACGCAATTACGTATTGCCGAAGAGCAGGAACTTGAAGTACGCTCCCCGAAAAGTATGGAGGGTTACTTACACACTCTCCCCGCAAAAGATCAGTGGATCTCCACCGGGGATCTCATCGAAATCAAGGGGGAGAGAATTTATTTTGTGGGACGTAAAGATGGACGCATAAATACGGGAGGACGTAAGGTTTCTCCTGAAGAGATAGAACAAACTCTTAAGTCTCTGCCAGAAATTGAAGACTGCTTTGTCTATGAGCAAAAAAGTTCCTTAGTGGGGGCGCTAATCGCAGCCGATGTAAAAATGACTCCCGAGGCATTATTTGATGAAGCGCTCATTAAAAAAAAATTAAAACAACTTTTAGAGGATTACAAAGTTCCTCATATCATTCGGAGGGTGGATCATTTTGCAATCTCAAGCAACGGAAAAAAAATCCGAAAAAGCTAAGCATTTGATAGTTTCTGGAGGATCAAAAGGGTTTGGTCTCTTTTTAGTAGAAAGCTTGCTGAAAAGCGGCTACCGCGTCAGTGCTTTCAGTCGGCATGCCACTATTGAAACAACCCGGTTAAGCCAAAATTACCCTGCACAATTCAATTTCGCCATTGTGGACATTAGCAAAGCCCTAGAACTGGAGACTTTTTGTACTTCTGCTTTCCAAAAACACGGCAACATCTATGGAGTCATTAATAATGCCGCTATTGCCGTCGATGGCGTATTTGCTACTTTGCCGGAAATTGAAATAGAAAAAATGCTGTCTGTAAATCTGATGGGATCACTGATTTTAACTCGGCATTGTTTAAGAAACATGCTCGCAAATAACCAAGCCGGGCGTATTCTTTCCATCGGCTCTGTTGCTGGTTTAAGAGGAGCCAAAGGATTAGTGGCCTACTCCTCCACTAAAGCGGCCTTGGATGGCATGACACGCAGTCTGGCGCGTGAAGTAGGCTCAAGACAAATTACTGTCAATACAATAGCCCCTGGTTACATGAAAACTGATCTTTCAGACTCTTTATCTGAGCTGCAGCAAAATTCCATCATCCGCCGTACACCGCTTGGAAGACTTACTGAATTCTCCGATATTTATCCTTTGATCGAGTTACTTCTTTCAGAAAAAGGTCAATTTATTACTGGTCAAACAATTGTCATTGATGGAGGCCTTTCGGTCTAAAAGAGGAATAGATGCTCACCCAAAACGATCTACAAAATGGCTTAAAAAATCTGAAAATCGAAACCGGCGACACGCTTCTTATCCACAGCAACTTGATGATGCTAGGGGGAATTGAAGGAGCTAGACATCGAGAAGAAATTCTTGCTTTTTACTTAAAAGCTTTTCAAAACGTCGTAGGCAGTTCTGGCACTCTTGCAGTTCCTGCCTACTTTTACGAATACGCACGCTTTGGGGAGCCTTTCGATACAAAACACTCCCCTGTTTCAAAATCTTTAGGAGCTTTTAGCAGCTATCTCACTGCGTTACCCAATGCCGTCCGTAGCTGTAATCCTTTGCAAAGTATCGCTTCTCTAGGAGCAAAAGCCGAACTTATTTCAGGCGGGGACTCCTTAAGTGGCTATGGAGTAAACTCTCCCTGGCATCGTTTACGTCAACAAAAAGCCAAAATCGTTTTCGTTGGCATTGGTGTAGAAACAATGACATATGTACACCATATTGAACAGGCCGTTGGAGTCCCCCACATGTACTGGAAACTCTATGCAACCCCGGTGCTGCGGGATGGAAAAGCCGTGCTAGGTAATCCTGTCAGCGCTGTGCGTTATCTAAATTATGAAATTGAATATTTTCTCATACCCTTTGAAGAATTACTGCTAAAGCAAGGAATTGCCAAATCTCAGCCTGTTGGGAAAGGCAGAATACTGGTTGTCGATGCCGAGCAAGCCTACCAGTTAGGCATTCAGTGTTTGGAAAAAAACATTTATTATTTTTTAAAAAATCCTCCAAAATTTATCCCTGGCCAAATTCCCTTTGATGGAGTGACCAGCCGCTAAAGGAAATGTATCATGTTTGGAAATCTCGCCTATAAACTTGTTGAAGAGCTCTATCTATACAACCGCAATTTTTGCTCAACGGATTATGATAAAGCTCTAGAAGAAATTAATACCCTTCTCCCTCTAAAAATTCACAATTTTGCGGGTGACGAACATTTTAATGGCTGGGAGATTCCCCCTAAATGGGATTTAGTGCGCGGTCAAATTCGCAAAGACGGCAAGGTCATTTTTGAAGCCACCCAGCCATTGCATGTAATTGGTCTTTCAAAACCTTTTTCAGGCTTTGTTCCTAAAGAAGAATTGATCAAACATCTCCACTGCGATGCGCGCTTCCCTGACGCGGTTCCTTATCATTTTAGGCAAAATTATCGCCCCTGGGAACGGGATTGGGGCTTTTGTGTTTCTAAGCAATTTTTGGATGCACTTGAAGATGGCACCTACCAGGTTGATATCCTCACCAATGAATCTGAAGGGTATTTAAAAATTGCTGAGCATACTCATTTAGGGGAAAACCCCGAAACATTTGTTTTTGTCGCCCATTTAGACCATGGGGGGATGGCAAATGATGATTTAGCAGGCGTGGCCGTGGCCGTGGAGATCTTCCATCATCTTTTAAATCGGAAAACAAAATTCACTTACCGCTTGGTCTTACTTCAAGAGATCATTGGCTCTGCTTATTACCTTGGCAAAATACCTCGCATTTTAGATCATGTGTTAGAGTCATGCTTTCTGGAAATGTTAGGCTCGAATACTCCTTTGGCTTTACAGCACTCTTACGGAAGCAAAGGACGAATGGAACACATTTTATCTAATCTACTTAAAGATCAAAAAGATTCTCGTGAAGGCCCTTTTCGGAGTATAATCTGCAATGATGAGATGGTTTGGGAAAGCTATGGCATCCCAATGTGTAGTTTATCTCGCTTTCCCTACCCTGAGTACCATTGCGACAAAGATAACCCTTCGATTATTACAAAAGATGCCTTGCATGCTTCAATAAAGATTTTTTTGGATACAATTGATCAAATCGAAAAAAGCACTTTGATGCGTAAGAAATTTGAGGGAATTCTTTCTGTAGCTAATCCTCAATATGACTTATATATAGACCCTGGTCAATCAGCTTTTGGGTTACACGTGGATGAGTCCCAGCAAAAGCTTCGCTTATTAATGGATATCCTTCCTATTCTTCCCAAAGAGCGTTTTGTCGAACAAATTGCGGAAGATTTGCAAATACCACTTCCTTCCGCTTTAAGTTATCTCCAAAAATGGCAAGATAAAGGACTGATAGAACTTATTTGATCACACTAATTCAACAAACGCTTAACTTCCTGATAACGTATTAGAGCTTGTTCTCTCTTGCTGGAGTCACTGGAGTCGACTTTTTTAGGGTCATTTATCAATTTCCAGTTTCGATATGCGAAATTAAGCTCTCTTCGTGAACGAATAGTCTCATTAAAAATTTCTTCCAATCTTTCTAATTTCGTTTTTTCTAAGGACTTTTTGCTATCAATTTCCTCTGTTTCTAAAACAATATCGTTTTCAGTATCATCTATTGGGTGGCAAATAAATTTAACTTTTGCTGACACTAAGCCCAGATAAAATTTCTCAGAAATGACTTCATCATCTAGGGGGCCTCGTAAAAGGTATTCATAGCATCCTAAAAGATAATCTTTACCCTTACGAGACTCATTTGAATTAATCACATCAATAAAAAGACTTCTATTTTCTTTAATTTCCAAAATACGCATATTTTTTCCTTATAGTTAAATTTTCTCCAAAAAATGGCAAAGGGCACATAGAGCTTATTTAATCACTTTGAAAATCAATTCAACAAACTATGAACATATTGACAACGCTTATTAGCCAGCCTTACTTGTTCGTCGTTTTGGAATCTATCTGGATGATTTTTTGATGCCCATTGACGATAGGCAGTATTTAGCTCACTCCGAGAACAAATGGTTTTCCCAAAAATTTCTTCTAGTTGTTTTAATTTCGTAAAATCTGAAGTTTTTTTATTTTTATTTTCTTCGATTTCTATAAGAATGTTTTCCTCAAGCTCCTCCATGGGATGACAACTAAATTTAATAAACAGTTTCTCTAGCTTTCGAATAAATATCAAAGAATCAGAGTTCTCTAAAGGCTTTCCTTTTAAAAGGATTTCATAGAACCTTAAAAGTCTATCTTTTTTCTCTCTAGTCTGATTTGAATTAACAATATCAATAAAAAGACTTCTATTTTCTTGAATTTTAACTATACGCATATTTTCCCCAATTTTCTGAAAAAGATAACATAATTAATAAGATTAACTCAATTCCTAACAACTTTTAAAAATTTCAAATCATTGCAAAAAAACGGATAGCCAAGGCTGTAATTAATGTCACACACGCAATTAAAGGCAGACTGAATTTAAAAGCATTCCAATACTCAAAACGATGATTTCCTCTGAAATGATAATAGTGACGGCTGACTTCAATAAATGTTGCAAAAATAAGAGCTGTACCAGCTCCAACTAAAGGTTGATGAAATTTTTCATAAAGGGCACGAATTGTAAGATCTAAAGGAATTGTAGTACTTGTCAAAATAATGAATTTTTGAACTTCATTAAGTTGGGCTGGAGAAGCGTATAATTTTGCAAATGCAGATTGAAAGATACGGATAATACCTGACATAAAAATGCTGCTAAAAATTGCCTGGGGCCTTTCGACTATTGCTCGCACCCCCAAACCATTGACGATCCCCCCTCCAATTACAATGGGAATACCCAGTAAATTATAATCTAACAACTGTTTGGGGATTCTGCAGAATTCTTGGGTTTTTTTTGAAGAATTAAACAAAATCAAAAGAGCCAACCCCGTTATGGCACCCAGAGCAGCAGGTAGGGTATCATCTTCTTGCAAAATTTTTTCCCTTACATTAGATAAAATTAAATTCCCTAACGTCCAGCTTGATAAACTGCTAATCATCAATGTTTGCGATTCCATGTCTAAAAATCCTTTTGCCTATTGAATTCACTAAATGGCCCGATAATAATTAAGAACGAATTATCCGCCATTCTTTTGGAAGACCCCCATTACTCACTAGAATTTTAGAAGACAAAAAGCAAGATCATCACAGAGCTGCCGAAAACTAAAATATAATTGGCCTTCTCTGTGCTCTGGCTCATCGGTGATTTTTATTAAAAACAATAAAACATTTTTATAAATACCCATGCATTAAGCTATAATTTATTGAAATAAAGGAAGAATTAGTATATAATGAGTTAAATTAACAATTTACTTAGAGAGGTTTAATTAACTATGCCGATCGAAAACTTATTCATTCAAGGTAACATCAATGCTTCCTTAGTTGAAAAATTTGCAGATAAATTGCTAACAATTCCTAGGCTTGTGCTTTTCCCCAGATTTACTAGCATACATGAAGGGAAAAAAATTTCAGTCATGGCATTTACCGATCAAACGGTTAATATTGGAAGAAATGTAAATCCTGATGGCTCGGTGAAACACAAAAAACCTACGGGCTCCACATCAACGGATGACACTGATATAGCGATGCATATCATTCACATCCTTATTCCACCGCTCATTATCACTTCAGGTCTAGCCGCCGGAATTGGTCTTTGTCTAAAAAAACATGTACTGTCAAAAAAATCAGACGCAAAATCTTATAATACCTTAGTAAAAAATTATGCTGACATTGAGAAAAATTCTGAATCGCTTGCATTTTCTGTCCATAATCCCAAAAACAAACACCGTCCTTTTTTTAATGACGTGCGCCAGCAAAAAGTGCTGCTAGCAAGTCTAGAATCCAATGCTAAAACTTACTGGGAACAAACCTCTCTTAAAACAAATGCCAAAAATACGCCTGGAGCCCCTAAAACTCCTTTTCGCGTATTTCACGATTTTCTAACAACCCCTTTGCATTTAGCCATTCAAGCTAATAACCTTTCTGCTAGTCGATTGATTCAATCCAAAGCATATAATTTAAACGCTCCTTGTTCGCAGGGTAATACTCCCCTACATTACGCCCTTTTGGCGAATCGTTCTGACCTCATCAAAGAGCTAGTTGCAAACGGCGCCAGCGTGAATAGCCCAATCAATGCCCAAAATACATTTCCTTTACATTTTGCATTGCAAAATCGCAATCAGCAGCAGACACTCGAGACACTTCTCGAATGTGGAGCTAATCCTAATCAGCAAAATAAATTAGGAATTACCCCTCTGCGTAAAGCCATAGGATTTGACAATCAGAAAGGTATTAAAACATTAATCTTAAATGGGGCCGATGTTAATCAAGCAGATAAATTAGGCAATACACCCCTACATTATGCTGTTAGACATAATAATAAACGCATCATTGCTTTACTGCTTGTCAACGGGGCTGATATTGACAAAAAGAATAACGAGGGAATGACGCCTTTAATGAGAAGTGTGATTGCAGGAAATCCTTCAACCACAAGCTTTCTAATCTCTAAAAAGGCTTCGTTAACAACTTGGGATCACAATAAAAACACTTTGCTGCATGCAGCTGCTCGCAGAGGCGATTATTGTACGTTTAAGAAAGTTTGCCAGGGTTTTCACGAAAATGGAATTGCGCTTCCTTTGTCGATACAAAATAGGCATGGGAACACAGCTTTACACCTGGCAATAGGTCGTAAAAAACGAGCTATTGTAAAAAATTTACTAAAAAATGGAGCAAATAAACAAATTATGAATGAAAACGGTTTGACTCCAGCCGATTTAATTTTTAATGATTACGAGAAAAAATAATTATTTAAAAATCATTAAATTTATTCATTAAGTAATAAAGGACCCAATATGAAATGGCTCATCATTTTTTGCATGGCGTTTTCAACTGCGCTGCATGCTGAGACAAAAGTACTAGCTTTCTCCGGAAGCACACGCGTTGATTCTGTGAATCAAAAATTAGTTGGCGAGGCGGCTGATTTAGCCCGTCAAATGGGTGCGGAAGTCACCATAATTAATCTTAAGGATTATCCTACTCCTTTCTATGATGCCGATTTAGAAGCTCAAGAAGGCATGCCTTCAAATGCTAAGCATTTGCGAGAGCTGATGATTCAAAGCGAAGTCATTTTGATTGCTTCCCCTGAGCATAATAGTTCAGTCTCAGCAGTCCTTAAAAATGCCCTTGATTGGACTTCAAGAAGTGAAGACGCCGATTCCTCAAGGGATGCTTATAAGGGGAAAAAATTCGCAATAATGAGTACTTCTCCAGGCTCTGGCGGAGGCGCTCGAGGGCTCGTACATCTGCGAGCGATTATTACAGCCATTGGTGGAACTGTTAATCCGCTGCAAGTAACCGTTCCGGGTGCCTACAGCGCATTTGATGAAAGGGGACATTTGAAAAATGAGCAATTAAAAATTGATTTGAAAAATCTCATAGAAAGCACAATCAATTAGTGTCATGTGCCTCTAAGCAAGGTTTTTTAGAGGCACATTTTTTTTCTCATAAAGGTATATGCCTTTAAGCCATCCTCATGCAGTCCATAAAGAACATTTTCAACCACTTGGATTTTTAGAAAAGGTTTTTGCCAATCTCCCTGACCCATGACTTTGCAGCCTGTCAGTAAGTTGTAGATACTGAGAGAACCTTCTGCATTTTTGAAAAAAAGATGATTTGCATTGATTGTTTTTTGAATGTTGACCCTCTGCGAAATGCCTTCCACAGAGAAGGAAGATAGAATTTGATCTTTGAGAATCGAATAGACATGCACACGTTCATCAGTACTGTAAAGAATGACTAAATGCTCATCAAGTGAAAAATCTTGAATACAAAAAGAAACTTCTACTTTTCTCAGAAGCTTATAAGTAAGCTTGTCCCATAGATTTAAAACATTTTCTGAAATCCCAGCAATGTACGTATCTTTCTCTTTAAGCTCGCGGAGAGGGTTTTGGTCGTCTAATCTGATTACATCACTGCATGTTTTATTTTGATCAAATTGAAAAACAGAAATACTATTTGTTTCCTTACGATAAAAAAATATTTGCTGCATAGGTGATAATACACAACACCAGGCATCTGCGTAGATATGATTTCCTGATAATCGCTCTAAATTTTTAACCACTACCAGTTTCTTATCATTAACCGCTGTTTCAAAGAAAAGTAAATTTCCATGCAATTGAACTTGTTTTAATGGAGCAGGGACATTCCCTATTTCTGAAGATGAACGCAAACGGTTAAGATCAATTACTGACCATAGCGAGGTATTCTTATATTCTCCAATAAATGTATGCCATATAAGCCATCTCTCATTCATAACTAAAAAATCTGTTCTGTGATTATATATTTCCCAGCTTTTTGTGACTTTATCTGTAACGATATCAATACAGATGTATGAATGTTGGTCATGATTGACGTAAAGCTTTGCACCTTGAACAAAAAAATTGGTGGGTCTTAGTGGACTATTAAGCCCCCCTGAGAAGGTTTTCACCTGAAAACTCTTTTTTTCCAGTGCCTCTTCAAAAATAAGTCCTTTTTGGACCTGCGGATCTAAAGTATGCAGCTGATTTCCGGCGATTCTAGGGATTCTAGGTTCCCATAAAAAATCTTCCGAAATCAGAATTTTCCAATGACGGCAAACACTTTGAGCTAAAATAAGATCAATGCCGCTTAAGTAGGTAAGTATCTTAAAAATTAATTCTATTGGCAGAATTTGGATATTTGCCACAATAGGATGCTGTGTGTCCAAAATTGCAGGAGCTTTTGGGTTCAACCCGATCTGTCGTAAATCCATTTAATTGATTAAGCCTCACCTAAAATGTTTTTAAATGAAGCTACTTTAAAATCTCTTTTAATAGATTTGCAAAAGATTTTCTAAAAAATAAATCAATGATTCTAATGATAAAAGCTGCGATTATTTTGCGACATCTCTACCAAGAGAGAACATGGCGTGAAGCGTACGCCTTCTTTTTGCTCAAATTCTTTTAGCCGATCGGTAATTGTTGAAATCCCTTTTGCATCGGCATAGCGTAAAAGCCCACCTCTAAATGGGGGAAATCCTACACCTAAAATGAGAGCCATATCGACATGCGCAGGAGTGGCAGCTATTTTCTCTTCTAAGCAACGTGCGGCTTCATTGATCATAAGATATAAGACCCTCTCAACCATTTCTTCCGATGTTGGGGTTGTCTTGGAAGAATCTCTCAGGTCTTCTATGAGTTTTTGTGTGTCAGGATTCGGCTCTTCTTTTTGACCTGAATACAGATAAAAGCCTTTACCTGTTTTTTTCCCATAGAATGCTCGCTGATCCATCATGTCGAGCAAACGCGGCGGCTTCATGCGTGGACCATAAGCTTTTTCAAAAATATGAGAAACTTTACAGGCGACATCATTGCCAACCTCATCCGAAAGCCGACAAGGGGCCATGGGCATGCCGAAATCTAGGAATGTTTTTTCTAATTTAGCCATGGGTACGCCTTCTTCTAGAAAGCGTATCATTTCATTAGCGCCAATGACAAATATCCGGTTAACCAAAAATCCCGGGCAATCGCCAACGACTAAGGGAGTACGCCCTAGCTTCCGACAGCTTTCTACAGCCGTGGCAATCGCCTCTGGCGATGTCTGAGGTCCGCGCACTACTTCTACAAGTGGCATCCGATTTGGAGGATTGAAAAAATGCATCCCCACGAATCGCTCAGGATGCTCCATCACACTGGACATTTCGGAGATGGTTAAAGAAGATGTATTTGAAGCAATAATCGCAGAGGGCTTTACTACTTTTTCCAATTCTTTCAAAATCGTATGCTTAAGCTGCAAATTTTCGGTGGCAGCTTCGATAATTAAATCTAGATGTTGAAAACCTGAGTAATCGATGGTACCGCTTGCAGATTGAAATTTCATCTGGGCTTGATCTTTGCTCAATTTCCGCAGCTCAATCATTTTGTTATAAAGGGCATGGACATGCTCGTACCCTTTGGCGACGGCCTCCCAATTAAGGTCCTTAAAGCGCACTGGAATGCCGTTGTAACTGCAAAGAAAGATTAAGCCCCCGCCCATGGTTCCTGCACCAATAACGCCTGCTGTTTTTATGGATAGAGGAGTTACTTTTTCGACTTGTCCGGCATCTTTCTTTAAGGCTTCATTTTGAAAAAAAACCTTAATTAAATTTGCAGCATTAAGAAACCCTTTCTGTGTATTATCAACAAATATCTGCTTTTCGATTTCTAAGCCTTCTTTCAAGGGCAGGGTGTAGGTCTTGCGAATGGTTTCTAGAGCAATCAGCGGTGCGGGGTAAAATCCCTTAGTTTTTTCTAAAACTTGTTTTTTAGATTGGTAGTAGATAGCTTCTCTGCCAAGCGGATTTTTCTCTAGCAGGAAAGCACTGAGGGAGTTTTGAGTGCGTTTTTTTAAAATTTTTTTCGCCGCATCCCCGGTGATCAGATTCCTAGCAAACTCTAGAGATTTTTCCGGAAAAAACTCCCAAGCAAATACAGCATCAACTAATTTCATTTTAAAAGCTTTAGCAGCATTAACAGTTTTTCCACTTAAGATCATTTCTAAACCAGCTGAAAGGCCAATCAAACGCGGCAACCGCTGGGTGCCGCCCCAACCAGGCATGATCCCAAGCTGTGTTTCAGGTAAACCAATGATTGTTTTAGGGTGATCGGAAGCAATGCGATTAGAACAGGCCAGTGCTAACTCTAAACCACCACCCAAACAAGTGCCATCGATGGCTGCAATGGTTGGAAAGGGCAGGGCAGCCAATTTTCTAAAGACTCGATGCCCTAAATCTAATGCTTTTTCGGCAAGTTCCGGTTGTTTAAAGGCTTGTTCAAATTCCCTAAGATCTGCTCCTGCAATAAACTGATGTTCTTTCCCGCTGGTCAGCAAGAGTACTTTCACATCAGCATGTGTCGCTAACTGGTCGATCAGCTGCTCTAATTCCAGTAAAACTGCCTGGGAAAGTACATTCACTTTTGCCTCTTTGAGATCAAAAGCTAATTGGCCAATTCCTCCAGGAAGGAGGGAAAATGTAAACGCAGTCTCCATTAATAAACCTCTAAGCTGACAGCTTCACCTTGTCCTCCTCCCACGCATAGAGAGGCTAAACCGGTGTTTTTTTTTCGTCTTTTCAACTCTTTAAGCAATGTTAATACTAAACGCGCTCCAGAAGCCCCTAAAGGATGACCCAGGGCAATTGCGCCTCCATTTACATTGAGTTTATCCCGGTCAATTTGACCGATCACTTTCGCTGATCCCAGCTCTTTCTGGCAGAATTCAGCGGAATTGAGTGCACGTTCCACACCAATGACCTGGGCAGCAAAGGCTTCGTTGATCTCGATCAAATCAAAGTCGTTTAAATTTTTTCCGGTTTTTTTCAAAAGTTTGGCGATAGCATAGGCAGGACCAAGACCCATGCGGCTGGGGTCAAGCCCAATAGCGGTGTAATCAACCATATACCCTAACGGTTTGAGGCCCAATTCTTTGGCTCGGGATTCCGGCATGACAATCAGCGCAATGGCGCCATCGGTGATTTGGCTGGAATTTCCTGCAGTGACTGTGCCTGTTAAGGCATCAAAAGCTGGTTTAAGCTTGGCTAACCCTTCGAGAGTTGTTCCAGCGCGGGGTCCATCGTCAATTTTTTGGATTTTGTCATAGGTAGGTGGATAAGGGATCGGAATAATTTCTTCTGCTAGCCGATCTCTTGCCGCCAAAGCGCGCTCTTGACTCATTAAAGCAAAAACATCTTGCTCTTCCCGTGAAACTTTAAACTGTCTAGCCACAAGTTCGGCCGTTTGCCCCATGGAAAGATCGCAAAGGGGGTCGGCTAATTTTGGTACCTGGGGTACAAATAGGGAAGGCCTGACGCTTAATAAAAGAGAAAATTTTTGCATCCACGTTTTAGCTTTACTGAATTTAAGCAGCAATTCGCGCATGCGATTTGAAAACATCACCGGAAAATGGCTCATCGATTCGGTTCCACCGACTAAAATAATTGAGGCCTCGCCTGCTTCAATTTTATTAGCAGCGGAAACAATGGCTTCCAAGCCTGAGGCGCAGTTTCGATTTACTGTATAGGCTGGAGTCTTGATAGGCAATCCACCTTTAACGGCTACGATGCGAGCAACGTTAGCTGCATGTGGAGGTTGAATCACATTCCCAAAGATCAACTCATCGATTAATTCAGGTGAAAATGGGAGTCGTGCCAGGAGTTCTTTGACAGCAAAAGCACCCAAATCGTCGGCTTCAAAATGGCGAAATAACTCGTTAGCTTTACAAAATGGGGTTCTTACTCCCTCAACAATCGCAAGCCTTTCCTTCATAATAGCTCCTGTGGATACATCCCATTGATCAATTCTTCATACTTCTTTTCTATAACGTCTCGACGTAGTTTCATGGTAGGAGTAAGTTCACCGCCTTCAATGGATGGATGGATTTCGATGAGTCTAAAATCTCTCAATTCTTCCCAATGGTTTAAATGTTCGTTAATAGAGCTTAATAGCTTACGAATGTGCGCCAGCATTTCAGGATGCTTAGAAAATTCATCTGGTGATAAGGCTTGAGCATTTTTCATTTTCTGAAATTTTTTTAAGGAGTCCATATCGAGGAAAAGGAGGCAAGTTGCAAAGGGTTTGCGATCTGCGACGACCATGGCCATATCGATCAAAGGATCTCGAGTTAATAATTGTTCAATGGGGATAGGAGAAATATATTCCCCTTTTGAAGTTTTATATAATTCTTTTAGCCTCCCTATAATTGTCACAAAACCATCAGCGTCGATTGTCGTTTTATCTCCTGTGCGCAACCAGCCGTCATCGGTAAAAGCTTCCCTAGTGGCTTCCGGATTCTTATGATAACCTTTCATCACTAAATCTCCTTTCACTAAAAGCTCTCCCTGTGAGCTTAAAGAAAGGGTAATTCCTTCGAATGGAAGTCCCACAGAACCGATTTTAACGCGATGAGGTCGATTGCAAGACACCGTTGAGGCTTCTGTTAATCCATAACCTTCGTAAACTGGAAAACCGATCTCAAGAAAAAATCGATAAACTTCAGGATTTAAGTGCGCACCCCCTGAAATAATTAATCTGAGCTTCCCTCCCATCGCCTCTCTAAACCGAGAAAAAACCAAAGTGTCAGCCAAAGGGTGTAAAAGATCTTTATGAAAAGAGCTCCCTTCAGTCATTGCTAAATTCCAGGCCCATTTCCCTAAATACTTTTGAATTCCGCAGCTTCCATTGATCTTTGCTAAAATATTTGCCTGCACTTTTTCTAAAATACGTGGAACTAATACCAGAATGGTGGGTTTGACGTGAGGTGCTACTTCTCCCAAGAGTTTCACATTGTGCAAGTAATAAACACTTATGCCCCAAGCTATCAAAATAAAATTGAGCGCACGTGCAAAAATATGAGCTAATGGAAGCACGCTTAAATAGCGATCTGTCTGGGGATTCCAGCTAAAAGGATCAATGTGTAATAAACTCGAAAGGTTTTTTTGGGTGAGCTCCACCCCTTTGGGTAAGCCTGTGCT
>Ga0105046_10001127_pt1 | contig 40269 bp, 33 predicted proteins | sample MAT03_FD_78385 | JGI IMG/M metagenome (GOLD analysis project Ga0105046, IMG submission 78385) | Freshwater microbial communities from Lake Fryxell liftoff mats and glacier meltwater in Antarctica - MAT-03 (megahit assembly) | ecosystem: Environmental > Aquatic > Freshwater > Ice > Liftoff... | reverse complement strand
GGCATTTGCACGAGAACGCGAGCAGGTACTCGTGCGCGCAGTCGTCGCAGCGGATGCGGGCGAAGCCGTGCTCGAGGACGCCACACGCGAGGAACTTATCGGCCACCTGCCCGACGACCGGACGCCACGGGCCGTACTCGCGCGCAAAGCGCTCGTCGTAGACCGTCTGCAGGCGGTGCAGATGATCCGAGACCAACCGAAAGAGCGGCGACGCCTGGGGGCGTCGAGGTTTGTAGACGCCACGCGGCGCCGCCACTGCGTCGGGCATGCACGCTCCGGGATCGGGGAGCGCCGAGCATATGCTCCACTCGCGCGCGGACCGTCACCGTTCCGTTGCGCGACGGGCGGTTGAGACGCACCATCCGCATGGCGCGCGCCGAACGATGCTGGCTGCTGCCGAGCGGACCCGCGATCAAAGCAGCGCGCAGCATCGGGCGGTCCGCTCGCAGCCGAAGCCGGCGATTAAGTCGCTTGATCGCGACAGACTTGCCATAGCATGACTACCGTGCTATCATGGTAGAGTGATCCTTTCCTTCCGCGACGCCGGCACTGAAGACGTCTTCAACGGCATCGACTCGAAACGGGCGCGACGTGCTTGTCCCATGCGCATCTGGAAAGTCGCCCGACGCAAGCTCGAATGGATGGACGCCGCAGGAGCGTTGCACGACCTCAAGTCGCCGCCGGCCAATCAGTTGGAGGCGCTCAAGCATGATCGACGCGGGCAGCACAGTATCCGCATTAACGATCAGTACCGCCTCTGTTTTGTATGGTCGGACAGCGGGCCGGATCAGGTCGAAATCGCCGATTATCACTCGTAACCGAGCACACCTCTATGGTTCGCATTCCTACCCACCGTGAGCCGACGCATCCAGGCGAAATGCTCCTGGAAGAGTTTCTCACCCCGATGGGGCTCACGCAGCGCGAGTTGGCGGACGGCATTCATGTGCCCTACCAGCGCGTGAATGAACTCGTCAACGGAAAGCGTGGTGTGACGCCCCACACGGCCTTGCGCTTGGCCAAATTTCTAGGCACAACCCCGGATGTGTGGATGAATCTGCAGTCGCGCTGGGATCTCTATCATGCGCAGCTCGACGAGGCGACCGCGCTCGACCGTATCAAACGCGTGCGCGTCAGTAGAGGACCGAGCGTTCGCAGCGCGACCTAACGTACGTTGCTGCAGTCAAAGGCACTGCCGTACGCTGTGTAACTGTGGCGCTTCGCGCCTCCGTTCACAGCTAATTTGTTTTGAGCCTTTGCAGCAGAACGCGGCGTTATGCCGCAGCGCGTCTTTTCTTGGAAGTGATGGCCTTCGCGAGATCATTCGTCGTCGCCCCTTGGGCCTGTATACGGTTGCCTCTGCTGGAGATGGGATTGACTCAAGGGACGTAGTGGAAAGATTCGCGCCATTCAACGATCCACACGGCCTTATCGGATTTGCATATCGATTCCGCGGCATGATATTTCTTTTGTGGTTGATCGAGTCCGATCCCCCAAAGAATATCTCAGGTCGTTGGGAGGGCGCTTACATGAGTCGAGGTGTGCACCATCATCTCGCGTATCTTCGATGGGCCGCAGGCAACAAAACATCGCACTATGTGCATTTTCGTTGGCCCGGTCAGAAGGCGCCGAATTTCATCTATCAGAAGTAGGTGAAGGCTGCCAATGGCCACGTGATTGCCGTCTAACAGTGCGTTGCTGCAGTCAAAGGCAGTGAGGTACGCTGTGTAGCTGCGCAGCGCTCCGCGCTGCTCCGTTCACAGCTAATTTATGAGAGCCAATGCAGCAGAACACCACGCATGAAAACGTCTCGCGCGCAGAACCTCTGCCCGCACTACACTTTACGAGACGTCGCGCTCCTCGCACCGCAGCATAACACGATTCATAATCTGTTGCATAACCTGCGACACCCGACTTTGCCCCCTACGAACTGGGAGCGCACCACCCCCTCACTTCCCCACACAAAATTCCCTGAACAACCGGTCCAACACATCATCCACACTGACACTCCCCACCAGCTCATCCAATACATGCACCGCGCTCCGTAAATGCACCGCCGCAATCGTCGCCGGCACCTCATCTTCCCGCCAGGCCCGCTCAAACTCCCGCACCTCCTCCAGCGCCTGCGTTAACGCAATGTGATGCCGCTCGCGCGTAATCGGCGCGGTGCCCTCATCGGCGGTACCAGCATCACCACGCTCCGAACGCACGCCCGTCAGTCGCGCCACAATGTCCGCAATCAGCGCACGGAGTCCCGTCCCATTCTCCGCACTCACCGCCATCACCACACCCCCCACCGCCGGCCCGGCCAGCGCCACATCCCCTAACAAGTTCGCGCGAGAATCCGCCTTCGTCAGCACCGCCACAATTGGCGCCGAAGTCAACGGCCGCACCCGCTCCATAGTGGTCACCAGCCCAACAACATCCTCCGCACACGCCAACACCATTTGCGCCTGCGCCAGATATTTCTCCGACACCTCAATGCCAAGCCGTTCGACCACATCCGCCGTCTCGCGGAGTCCCGCCGTATCCACCAACCGAATCGGCATCCCCGGCGTATCCAGCAACGCCTCAATCGCATCCCGCGTGGTTCCCGGAATCTCCGTCACCAATGCCCGCGCTTCGCCAAGCAATGCGTTAAACAACGAGCTCTTCCCCGCATTCGGCGGCCCCGCAATCACCACCAGCGCCCCATCCCGCACCATCGCCGCCCGGGGCGCCGTCGCCAGCAACTTCTCCAACGACTCCCGCACCGCAACAACCGCCCCCGCAATGCGAGCCGGCGCAATCGGCCCATCATCCTCTTCCGGAAAATCAATGTCGTACGCCAGCAACACCTCGAGCTGAATAATCTCCGATCGAAGCGCCAAAAGTCGCCGCGACAACCCCCCATCCAACTGCGCCACCGCCACCCGCGACATTGCCGACGTCCGCGCATCCACCAAGTCCTGAATGGCCTCCGCCTGCAACAAATCAATCCGGCCATTCAGCAACGCCCGCCGCGTAAACTCGCCCGGTCCGGCTTGCCTGGCCCCCGCACGTAAACACGCCGCCAACACCGTCACCGGCACCACCCGCCCGCCATGCGTGGAAATCTCCACGACATCCTCGCCCGTAAACGAGTGCGGCCCCACAAACCGCGTCACCAGCGCATCATCCAGCGCTTCGCCCGTTTCAGCATCCCGCAACAAACACCGCACGGCCATGCGCACCACCGCCCCCGCCCCCGCGGGCGCCCCCAGCGCCTCCGCCACCGCAAACGCACGCGGCCCACTCACACGCACCAACGCCACCGCCCCACGCCCGCTCGCCGTGGCAATGGCGGCAATGGTATCGTGGCCGGTGACGGCAATCGCCGCTTCAGACATCGCGTTTCGGGGACGTGCCGGGTCTGACATGAGTCAGATCTTAGCCATTGGGCAGGTTCCGTGCAGTTCCGACATCTCATTCTCCCCTTTGGCCCCGACACTGGGTGGCCGCGCAACAAAGCACATCCATTTCATTCTTCCACCTGACCCGCAAAAAAGACCTTCCTCCGGCTAGTCGCGGCGTCACAGTACTGCGTTGTTGCGCCAAAAGGGTGAACACTTTACGCGGGCTGACTGCCCAATGACCGGAGGTTGGCCATGCTCGCACTTTGCAATAGGAGGCGTCTTTGAGCTAGACGACAGAAGTGCGGGCACGGCTAGAGCTTGAAATTGGCTCTTGGCACCGTTTCGTCCCGCTCACAAGTCGCATTGTTCACAAAGCGTTTGGTAACCCGGTGCATGTCTGTTGAACGCTCCTGCATGAACCACTTAGGGGGCGTCGTCCGCAGGCCCTATCGAATCACCCACGTCGGGAAGTTCTTCATATCCGGCGCTTTCTTCATTTTCGAGCGGATCTCGTTGATTTCTTCAGCTCTCAGCAACTTGAACATCAGTCCGTGCAGGCCTTGCTGCATATCATGTATACCATCCTCGATACCGTCTAACCGCTGCTCGATTCGGCTGAATCCCTCGCTGATCAACTTTTGGAGCGCGACGTTTTCGTTCTGCGCGATATACTGCCACCCAGGGTTTGAGAAGAGGGAAGGAAGGCTACATCACGTTTGTACTTATCCACAAGGCGTGCGGGCGAGCAAATCGTCAGTCGACCAGCGCTGTCCGCCAACGTGGCAGGTCGTCCTTTACGATTTCGAGGCTCAATTTTATCTGACACACATTTAAACTATTTATCTATATACTGAAAGCAATCACCGCGGTATGCATGCTCATTCAATCGACCGGCACGAATGTGTGGATCACCGCGCGCGGAACCCGCAGCCGCTGAGTTCCCCCAAAAGCCGTTGCAGTACTTCCGCAGCGCGCAGTTCCCGCGGCGGCTTCGCAAGAATTTTCCCCAGCCCGACGAATCCCTAAGCCGGCTTCCCCCGCACCAACGGCGTCCCCGCCGCCTTCGTCCGCTCATGCGCAATAAGCCACTGCTGCGGCAACGACGCCAAATTCTGCACCAGATAATACAGGTTGAGCCCCGACGCCATGTTGAAGAAAAACAGCAACATCATCGCCGGCATCATGTACATCATGATCTTCTGCTGATCGTTCGCCTTCATGCCCTTCATGCCAATCCACGACAACCCCATCGCCGTAATCGCCACCAGAATGGGCAATACATAAAACGGATCCTTGATGGATATATCCGGCAACCAGTAAAACGGCACGCCGCGAAACTCAATCGTATTCTGAAACACAAAGAACAACGCGAAAAACACCGGCAACGGAATAAGCATCGGCAAACAGCCCGCCAATGAACTGAACGGACTCATGTTGTGCTCTTTGTAGAGCTTCATCATTTCCGTCTGCAACCGCTGCGGATCGCCCTTGTACTTGGTCTGAATGGCCGAGAGTTCCGGCTGAATGCGCTGCATCGCCATACTCGTACGCATCGCCTTCTGATTCACCGGCCACAAAATGATGCGAATGGCTACACCAAACAGCACCAATATCCAGCCGTACGACAGGCCCAGCGTCAGCTTCATCCACAACAACGTGCGAATGACCATCGTTGCAAACGGCTGCACCATTCCCTGCAACCATCCCCCGTACGGATTGGACGTCTCAAACTCACGCCCCACCGCCACCAACCGCTTGAACTCCTGCGGCCCCACATACAACTCAAACGCCGCCGCATTGTTCGTAAGCCCCGCAATCAGCGTCGCTTGCGCACGCGTGGCCTGTTTGCTCGCGCGCACACCACCCGTGACGTTGAGCTCGAGAAATCCCGGCGCGCCAACCGGCGTTAACACACCCAGCATGAAATATTTGCTCTTCGCCACCGCCCACGTAATCGGACCGGTCGATACCGAACGCTCCCCGGGGTCAAGCGAACCAAACGTGATGCCTTCGGGACTGCGGTTCTCCTGTTTCAGCGCGTACGACAAATGGTTCGCGTCCTCAACCGTGTCCGCCTCACTACTCCGAAACCCAGGTGGCAAATCCATCAACACAAACCCACTCGGCGCACCCGCCACCTTCATCGCCACATCCACCCGATAACTGTCGGGGCGAAAGCTGTATTCAACGGACATCGGCCACTGACCCACGGTCGCATCGTATTTCACCACCGTGTTGCCATTCGCGACCGACTGCGTGCGCGTGAACGTGGTGCCATCCAACCGCACCGTATCACCCGCCGGACCAACAAAACGAAACGCGATGAGTTTGTCGCCGCGCCCCGCCAACTCAACCGTGCCACCCTGCACACGCGAGCCGTTTCCCAGCGCCTTGAAGTCGCGCATCTCGGCACCAACCAGCGCCGCACCTCTATTCGTTGTGCGAAACACCGCGCGCGCTGTTTCCACCGCCGTCGTATCAACAGGCACCGCAACGGGTGCCGCAACGCCGGGTTGCGCTTCGGCCGCAGTCGCGCCAACGGTAGCGACGCCCGGTGTCGTGGCCGGCGTGACACCAGCGCCCCCACCAACACCACCAGCGGGCGCTACACCCAACGCGCGCGCCGCACTGTCCGCCTTCGCTTGCATAGCCGCCGCAACCGCCACGCTGTCAGCAGTCGCCTTGTTCGCGACCGGCTGATTGGTGTTGAAGATGTACGGCGTAGCCAGCAGCACTGCGGCCATCAGCACGACAGCCAGAATTAATCGACGTGGTTCCATAAGTTGTGGAGCGTACTACTTGGTGTAGGCGCGCAAACAATCCATGTTGCGCGTTCAGGTGTGTGCGGACGAGTCGTTCGGTTTAACCGGCGCGTGCGTGTGTGCGTTGGAATGCAGCGGTGTTGCCAGTTCCGAAGGCGTTTCCGGGACTGGGTCAAAACCCCCCGCGCGAAACGGATGGCACCGCCCAATACGCTTAAGCGACAGCCACCCACCTCGCAACGCGCCGTGACGCTCGAGCGCCTCAATCGCATACGCGGAGCAGGAAGGATAATACCGGCAGCTGCCCCCAAAGATGGGCGACAACACCATCTGGTAGCCACGCACGCCCAGGATTAGCGCAAGCCGCGGCCAGTTACGAGCTGATGAGTCCACTTTCGAACTTCCTCGCGAAGTTCTGGAAACGTGCGGGTGTACGCGCGCGGTGTTGTCTTGATCACCACATCCAGCACCGGCAAAACTGGCAACACTTCTATCCGAACGAGTTCCCGCAACCTTCGTTTCAACTTGTTGCGGTCGACCGAACTTTTTCCATACTTGGGCACCACCACGCCAACACGCGCCACCGCTGGCGCAGGAATGACCGCCCCTGATACCCCAGGCGCCACCGGCAGCGTGTCAGAAACAGCAAGGGAAGCGGTAGCGCGCACGTCCATGGAGGCTGTGCGCACCCGCTTCCCTTCCTTGCGAACCTGCTCGATGTCTGCGCCGCGCGTTACGCGCTGGTTTCGCGGAAACCCATACGAGCGCACCACTTTTTGCGCGATACCCTGGGCCGGTTCATCCGCGTTCGGACCAACCGGCATGGGCAGCACCTCATCAGGCAGTGTTGTACTTGTTCGGAATAACCACCGTCAAAACCTTGCGACCCTTCTTGCGGCGGCGGGAGAGAACCGCGCGTCCCCATTTCGTCTCCATGCGCGCACGGAAGCCATGCTTCCGAACTCGGCGCGTATTGCGGGGGCGGTACGTGGGCTTGCCCATGTGATATCTCTTGGCTCTAGCAAAATGAAAAACGAAACGACATCACACGGCGCACGACAGCGCAGGCACGTGACATCAACGGAAGCAGGCCAGACAACCGGTCTGACTAAACGGACAATCGAACAGCGCACCGGAACCGCGAACGCACCACAGAGTGCTAACTATCGCGGGTTGGGTTGGCCGAGGCCAGTTCGTGTTTCCGAACAAGTTCGAAAGCACATCTGGTCAAGCCTTGTAACATAAAGCGGCACATGGCTTTCGGTCAAGTCAACCCGCGCACTTTGGAAGAGATAGTGGACAGATTCGCCGATGTCGGGGAATGGCGGCATGGTATCACGATGGTCACGCAATTGACTTATCCACATCGCTTGCGGTAGCTTCGCCCCCCGCCCGTAATCCGCCCCGATTCGACGCCCGGCAGGCCGCCAGGCACCGCCACATTTGCCAATCTTGATGTCGCTCACGCCGGTCGAACTCTGGGAACGCCTTCGCGCCCGCGCCCGACAAGTTCTGCCCGAGCAGACCTACAAGACGTGGCTGGAGCCCACCGAGGCCCTCGCGGTCGAAGGCGACACCCTGATTGTGGGCGCCCCCGACCAGTTTTCGGCCGATTGGAACGAGTCGAAACACGCGGACATGCTCACCAGTTTTGCCGGCGTCGCGCTGGGGCACCCCATAACGGTTCGCTTCAAGGTGCAGGAAGAACGCCTGAAACGGCCGCAGATTGACATGTTCGCCCAACCGGCACCAGCGCCCGTTGTTGCGACACCAGTGCGCCAGCAACAGCGTTTATCAACGCCACTTAATCCCAGATACACGTTCGATCAGTTTGTTGTAGGCAAGTCAAACGAAGTAGCCGCGGCCGCCGCCCAGGCCGCCGCCGCTGCGCCCGGCAAAGTTTACAACCCGCTGTTCATCTATGGCGATACGGGGCTGGGCAAAACCCACATCATGCAGGCTATCGCTCACGAGCTGCTGCGCCGAACGCCGTCGCTGCGCCTGGCCTACGTCGGCACCGAACAGTTCACCAACGAATACGTGGGTGCCATTCAGGCCGGCCAAATGGGAGATTTCCGCCGGCGCTTCCGCGAAATTGACCTGCTGTTGGTGGACGACGTGCAGTTTTTGAAGGGCAAAGAGGGTACCCAGGAAGAATTCTTCCACACGTTTAACGCCATTTATGAGGCCGGCCGCCAGGTGGTGCTCACCTCCGACCGCCCCCCAAAGGAAATTCCCGGGCTCGAAGCCCGCCTGGTTTCGCGGTTTGAGTGGGGCATGGTGGCCAATATCGACGCGCCCGACCTCGAACACCGGGTGGCCATCCTCAAAAAGAAGGTGGGGCTGGAGCACTTCGAGCTCATTGTGCCCGATGAGGTCATCGAGTTTATCGCGCAGCACGTGAAGTCGTCGGTGCGCGAGCTGGAGGGGTCGATTATCCGGCTGCTGGCGTACGGATCGCTTAAGCAGCGGGAAATTTCGGTCGATCTGGCCCGCGAGGCCCTGCGCGACAAGCTGCGCGGGCAGGCCGAGTTTCCGGATGTGCCGCCGACGACCATTACGGTGGCGACCATCCAGCAAGTGGTGGCCCGGGAGTGGGGCGTCACGCCCGACGGGCTGCGGTCCAAGACCCGCACCAAGCAGCTCACCACGCCCCGCCAGGTAGCCATGTATCTGTGCCGAGAGCTGTTGGCGCTGCAGCTGGTGGAAATTGGTAACGCGTTTGGCGGGCGAGACCATTCAACTGTTATTCACTCGTTGGAGCGGGTGGCCGAAGACACCTTGGGCGAACCCGGTTTTGGCGAGCGTGTTTTGAAGGTTCGGACCATGTTGGAAACGTTGCGGACAACTGGCAAACTTGGAGTCTGAGTCCCCAGCGCTCCACAGTTGCCAACACTTTTTGCTCAACCTGTTGTGGGAGTTCGGTGACTGCGGGTCTCCGTACACATCGAACACACATCAACAGACGTGGCGAAAGTTGTTCCACAGACGTAGTTTGCGGCTTCTATCCACAGTTCCACAACACCTACTGCTACTACTGGTTTTTCTATCTTGAAAGACTATTAACAGCAGTCCCTCACAGTTTTCCGCATGCGCTTCACGATCTCTCGCGAAAAGCTTCTCGAAGGGCTGCAAGCCGTGGCCTCGGCGGTGCCGGCCAAAACGACGTTGCCGGTCCTGGCAAACCTGCTGGTCGAAACCACCGACCGCGGCATTCGCCTGTCCGCCACCGATTTGGATATTGCCGTCAGCACGGAAATCAGTGCCGATGTCGAAACGCCTGGTGCCATCACCATTCCGGCGCGCAAGCTGAACGAAATTGTTCGCGAGTTGCCGCCGGCATCGGTCAAGATATCCGCAACCGGTGAACAGCGTGTGACCATCGAATGCGGACGTTCGAAATTCAAACTGCACGGTTTACCGCGGGATGAATTCCCAACGTTTCCCAGTGTGCGTTTCAACGATTCGTGGCGCATCAAGTCGGGCGATTTACAAAATCTCATTCAGCACACGGCGTTTGCCGTCAGCACCGAAGAGTCACGCCCCATTTTGAACGGCGTGTTGTGGGAATTGCGCGACACGTTCATGCGTATGGTGGCTACCAACGGTCACCGGTTGGCGAAGATGGAAATTCCGGTCACCGGAAGCACCGCGCCGGCTGGTGATCTGATCATTCCGCCCAAAGCGCTCGAACAAATTCGGAAACTCTTTCCCGCCGAAGAAGAGCTGGAAATTGCACGCGGCGACAATCACCTGGGCTTCAAGTCGCCGTTTACCGCCGTGTACACGCGCCTGGTCGAAGGCCCGTATCCGAATTACGAGCAGGTAATTCCCAAGGACAACGACCGGTATTGCCTGGCCGACAAAGCCGCGCTCACCAGCGCGCTCAAGCGTATGTCGGTTATTGCGTCCGATCAAACGCACCGCATCAAGATGTCGTTCAATGCTGGCATGCTGAAGTTCAGTGTGACAACACCCGACCTGGGTGAAGCACAGGACGAGTTGCCGGTCACGTACACTGGGGATCAGCTCGACATCGGGTTCAACGCGACGTATTTGCTGGAGATATTGCGCTATATGCCTACAGAGGAGGTGCGTCTCACGTTCAAGGCCCCCGAACGTGCGGCCACTATCGAGCCTGAAGGCTGGAACGATCCGGCCAAGTATCTCTGCCTGGTGATGCCGCTGCGGTTGATGGACTAACGCGTTACGCGGTTGATGGACTAACGCGTTGCGCGGATTCACCACGCACACGGATATTGTCCGAGCTCACCCCCGCCGCATTTCACAGTTCATTTTTTCACCACTCCAATGGGTACTTCCACTCGCAACCTGTTTGTCGCCGCCGTGTTGGTGTCGGCGGTGGCCGTTACTGCAACAGCGCAGCGCCTGTTGGCCGACCTTTCCGGCAGGTGGACCATGGTGATTGCCGGCCCTAACGGCGCGTACGAATCGGCCGTGGTGTTCAAGCAGGAGGCCGAGGTGTTAACTGGCACCATTGAGGATCAGATGTTGGGATCGGCGAAGTTGGCCGGCACCGTCAAGGGCGACACGGTGAAGTTTTCGTTTTCGGTTGACATGCAGGGCAATGTGGTCGAGCTCAAGGTTGGTGGCATGGTCAAGGACAAGGACAACATCGCCGGGCAACTTGGGGCCCCGAATGGCATGGGGACGTTTCCGTTTACAGCCAAGCGGGTTCCCTGATCCTGGCAGATTTTTTCTTTGGATGCCCGCCAGGCGCCCGCCCGAACGTACGCCCCAGGCCAGCGAGCCAACCCATCGCCCGAACCCCCGGACTCTTTCCCCAAAGCCACCAACAACCCGATACCCTCTATTCGTCTGAAACGGCCGTCTAACTTTGGCGTAGAATACAAGGCAGCCATCGCGCCAGAACCACTCCCCAATTCCAATACGCCCATGTTCGCTTCGAACTCACGCCGCCTCATCGTCAGCGCCGCCCTGCTGTTCACCGCAGTGTCCGTTGCTGCAGCCCAACACGTGTTTGCCGACGTTTCCGGCACGTGGATAGTTTCCGCGCAATCGCCGCAGGGTGCGAGCGAATCAACTGCCGTGTTGGAGCAGAAAGGCACCGCCCTTACCGGAACCATCACCGTCCCGGAAATGGGTACCGCCAAACTCACGGGAACCGTCAAGGGTGATACCGTACAGTTTTCGTTCTCGTTGGATATGCAAGGCACCGCACTTCCCGTGAACGTCGGTGGCGTGATCAAGGACAAGGACAACATGTCTGGCACCATCTTCCTGCAAGGCGACATGGGGAACTTTCCGTTCACTGCCAAGCGGAAACCGTAGAGCGCGTTCGCGATTTGCCGGGCTCTGGTTGAACAGGTAAAAGAGGCATGCTTTCGTGGCGTGCCTCTTTTGTTTTCGGTGGGGCGTGTACGAAGGGGCGGACGCGCTTAAGGCCGCCCGGTAATCCGCACCTTCGTCTGCTGCCGCACTTCCTGCGTGCCGCTGCCGTCACGCCGCGAACTGTCCGTCAGCTTGACCGTGAGTAGTCCCTCGCCCTCGGCGCTCCTGAGCACGCCACTCAGGGCGTCTACGCGGGACATTTGGGTGCTGCGCCCCGTCGCGTTTACCGTAACCGTGCGCCAGGTGCTTTTCAGTTCGCCCAGCATTGCCACGTCGGCCGTTTTCCGCACCATCAGTTCGACGCGGTCGTCCTGCACCCGCTCGACGCTTGCCACCAGGTAGGTCGACTTGGTGCGGGTGGTAATTGGCACCCCCAGGCGGCAGACAAATCCAACCGTGCTGTCCTGCCACGTGGTGCCCACCGCCAGCGTGCGTGGCAACCGCACAACCAGGTCGCGCACCATGTTCGTCGCGCCGCTTTCTGCTTTATCGCATTCGTTCGCCAGCGGCGGCCGCGTGCTGATGCGCAGCATGCGTGCATCCAGACTTGCTTCAAACGGCACCGTAAGCGGCGTGATTGACAGCACCGGTACCGGCCTGCTGGTTGACGTCTCGCCCAGATTCGGCGACAACACCCGCTCCAATCCGCGCACCGTAAACGAATCCACCACGCCGCTGCCGCGAAAGGCACCCAGTGTGTCGCGTCGGCCCTGCAGGGTAATGAGTCCACGTGTTTCAACGCGTTCTTCCAACACGCGCCCCGCGCTGTCGCGTTGCAGGGTGGTGGACACCTCGCTGAGATACCGCGTCGATGGCATCACGGCCGGTATGCTCCAACTGCTCACCACGGGCGGCTCCAGCACAATCGGAATGACGGGCGCCGGTGTCGGCACTGACGGTTCGACGGCGGGAGGCGCCTTTGTACCGCACGCCGCGGCAATGGCCAAGGCGCCCACCGCGAACAATCGTGCTGAGTGCACGAAACCAAGTCCTTTTCCCCGTACGGCACCTCTCGTCATCAATCTTTTCCCCTCCGCTGTTCTCCGCAGTTGGTCCGGTACAGGCAGTTCGCTTTTCCAGTTGTTCTCCGCAGCTCATCCTGTACCGCCGGTTCGCCCTTTCGGTTCAACGGGTAAGAGAAGTGGGGTGATCGCCAGCCGATAAGCCGGGTTCTGTCAGCGCATTTGCATACGCCGGACGGTCATTCCTCTCGGCGTTCAGTCACCCGAACGCTCCAGCAGCCTACCCGCGGCTCGATGCCTTGCGACACCCTTGCGAGACGGGACGTCTCTCACCGCCTATTTGGCCTTGCTCCGACTGGGGTTTGCCTTGGCCATTGACGTTGCCGCCAATGCGGTGGGCTCTTACCCCACCATTTCACCCTTACCACGATTTCGGCAGATGCTTTCGCACCGTCCTGCACCGTGGCGGTTTGTTTTCTGTTGCACTATCCGTCACGCGAAGCTCTCGCCGTGCGTGCCCAGGCGTTACCTGGCAGCCTACCCTTTGGAGCCCGGACTTTCCTCGGTAACACCGGCAAGCCGGCATTATCGCGACCGTCTGGCTGACGACCACCCGCCTGCAATATACGCCACGCGGGAGCCGGCGCTTGTGTGAGCATGCGCCGCGAGGGCGAAGCTCGCGGTGTATTGGCGAGCAAGCTCGTTCGTGAGCGCTCGTTCACCAGCGCTCCATTGCCGACCGTGCTGGAATGTTGCAAGTGACTGACAGCCGCGTGACAGCAATGCCTAGCGTCCCGTTCACGAAGCGTGCCTGGGTTGTGATGCCACTCCGGGCCCCACGTTTTCGAATCGCACAAGCGCGGACAGACGCGCGCACTCCACTCTGCATCCGATTGGTTCAAGGAGCGTGGCAATGCCCAGCAACGAATCTCGCGGTTTTCCTGGATACCCCCCGCTGCGTCCGCTCGCGCGGCAGCGCAGCGTGGCACCCGCCGTCGCAAAAAACGGGGTGCGCGGTCCCGGAACAGAGTCCATCACGACGCTGCTCAATCCCGGCGAACGCGCGCGGGTTGATGCCGCGGGGGAGGGATGTTTCGTCACGTTGCATCGGAATTCGGTGGACGAAGTACTCAGCGACCTGCGTGAACGGCGAGCATCAGCGGTGCTGGTTTCGGTGGCGCACTACGCCGCGCAGCAAACCACCCCCGTGGCACGCGTCGTGCGCGAATTTCCACGCGTGCCGGCCGTCGCATTGCTGACGGGCATGGAACCGTCATCGACACAAGCCGTGCTGACCCTTGGGCAACAAGGCGTTCGCGCGTTGGTGGATGTGCGCGATGCCCGCGGCTGGCGCGAGCTGCGCCGCCTGATCACCGAAGAGCGCACAGAAACGGTCGAGCGCTTTGCGCTAAATCGCCTGAATGCAGAACTTGCCGGCGCGCCAGAGGACTGCCTGCGCTTTTTTGATGCGCTGTTCTCGTCACCATTGTCCGTCTGCACCGTGCGCCAGTTGGGACGCCGGCTGGGCGTGTTGCCCAGCACGTTGATGAGTCGATTCTTTCGCGCCAACCTTCCCGCACCCAAACGGTACCTCGCCATGGCGCGACTGGTGCGCGCTGCGCGGGCGTTCGAGAGTCCCGGTTTGAGTGTGGCGCAGGTCGCGAATCATTTGGAGTACTCGTCACCACAAAGTTTTTCACGTCATGTGCAAACCATTCTGAGTTGCACGGCGGTGGGGTTCCGGCACCGGTATACGGGCGAGTCGATGTTCGAGCATATGCGGATGCACGTGATTGTTCCGTATCGTGAGGTATTGCTGTCCTTCAATCCGCTGGTAGTTGTGCCCGGCTGGATGGGGAAAGATTCAGGACCCCAGACGCGCGTCCAAAACGCTGAATGCTGAAGCGCGGGGTCGATAGAGCCCCCAGCGCTTCTCAAGTCCCTGAATTCTGCACTCTGAATTCTGAATTCTGAATTCCGTCTGGGAGCGTCGGTGGCGGAGAATTCAGAACCCGTATTCTGAATTCTCAACTCTCAACTCTCAACTCCAGCCTGGGGAGTGGGTACCACCTACTACCACCCAACCGAACGGAATGCAGAATCCAGCCTTCAGAATAGAGAATTGAGAGGCGCCGCACGGAAGAATTGAGCGTACAGAGTCACGGCTTCGCGATCGATGGGCTACCCCGGATCACTCACCTCACGCGCATACAACACCGACCACTCCGCCGCTTCCTGCACAAAATCCATCGCGACACGCTCGCTCATGCGCAGCACGTCGTGCGACCAACTGCCCACATCGGTTGCGGGTGATGCCGCCCCCGCTTCAATTTGACGCGCGAGGTCGTCGGCAACGCCGAATCGACCTCCAACCAATTGCATCTCTGCCGGTGCGTGATGCGCGCCGGGGCCGTGCGCGTCGTGCTGGCTCCATCCCGACAACATCGTACGCATCACTCCCGAACGCTCGGCCAAACGGCGACACTCCGACTGAAAGCGAATGCCGCCCAGCGCCGCAACAATCGCGGGGAACACCGCGGACACCGATATGAGCGCGACGGCCACGGTCGTCAGCGTGTGACCCCATTCCGGCAGCAAGTGGCGCCATTCGACAAAGGCCACCACGATATCAATGGCGACAATCACCATCACAATCAGGCTGAGTGCAATCGACGACTGTTCGATGGCGTGATCCATGTTGTGCATCGTGCGGGCGTTGCGATCGTGATAAACGGCCTGCTCACGAATCCAGTGGTCACGTACCAATCGTGCCCCCGCCAACGGGTTCAGTTGCAGCAACTTCTTGATCGGCACGCGACCGGCGCCGTCATGTGACGGAATGTCGGCCTTGCGTGCGCTCGCGAGATCGGCGGGTGAAATGGAACGCACAATCGCATCAAACAACCAGTCAATCGCACTTTGCCGAACAACGCGCGTGGCGAATTGCGGAGGCTCCGCCGCGGGCGGCTGCTGACTGCCCACTTGCGGCAAGTAGTACATGCCGCGCAACCGTTCGGCCAGGTACCGAAAATCAACCGCGCGATCATTCCACTTGTCGCCGTTCGCACGACGCGTGTTGCGCGCAATCGAGCCCACAATGAGCAGTTTGATGGACGCCATCACCAACAGCAGCGGAATGAGCCAGGGCGGCGGATAGGCGCTCACGAGGGAGTGCACGTCAATCTTTACGGAATCCACACTTGCCACGTTCGTGGCTTGCAAGGCACGTACCACCGGTTCTTCAGCGGGTGCATGACCCGCCAGCGCAATCAGCACCAGGCTCGTAACGGCAAGCCCCACTGCGAGAATGGCCAGCACATAGTTCAGCAGAAATGCGCCGCGATACAATGCGCCGTAATGGCCGCTCAGTTTGCTGGCGCGGTCACGAAACACGGCGTACGGATGCAGTGGTGTGTCGCTCTTGGGTTTCTGACCGCTGCGAAATCGGTTCTCGAACGCACTCCAGATCCACTTTCGAAAACGCCTTTGCCGCTTGGCCGAGTCCTGGTCAGGGCTTTCTGGTTGCGAGAAGAATTCGTGCAGCAGTGGCTCTCCGCTTGCCTCACCGTGCGCATGCGACGCCTGGCCTCCGTCCGGGTCGATGGTCAACTGCCGCACCCACCGCTTGAGTGTTGGCTGCCATTCGGCGGCGGGTTGCGGTGTGTTGGCGAGCACCGCGTGCATGTCATCTTCCGGTGCAATCAGATGCACCGCGCCGGTGTGGGTGTTGATGAAGACCACCGGCAATTCAAACACCTGCGCTTCCCGCACCGTGTCCATCGTACCGCCGGCCTTTCGTTCGGCGGCCGGGTTTGCCGCTGCGATGACAATGTCACTGTAGCGAAGCAGGAATGCCGCTTGCGCGCGATATCCGCGTGAACGGCGGTTATTGGCCAGTGCCGAGGCGCGATGGGCGTCGTCGGTGGGCAATCGCGACAGCGTGTCGGCGTCGGGTTTGTCGTACAGCCCATCCAGTTCGAGCACCCACGCGCACGCGGCGAGCTGCCTGTCGAACTCGGCCTGAACCTCCGCGGGGCGACTGGTTCGGTACGTCTCCACCGCGAACGGAAGTACGGCGCCCAGTTCGGTATCAAGGTGGCGCGTGGCGGATCCGGACGGTTGGTCGGGTTTGATGTCAAGCGTTTCAAGCGCTTGCCACGCGACCAGGTCAGCGCCCTCGCACAGTCCAGTCACCAGTCGCAACAGCGGCTGTTGTTCGGCAAAGAACCTTGCGATTCGCGATTCCCGGTTGGTCGAGACGGGGACGCGCGGTGCGATTTCGACCAGTTCGTGGCCCAACGCATTGAACACGTCGTGCAGGGCGGCTCTGAGACGCGTCTCCTCTCCACTGTCGAGATCCTTGCGCCCCGCAAAACCTGCGCGCAGTACCAGGCGCGGCCGCGGCGGCTGAGTGGTGGTCTCTTGCGTGGTTTTGAACGCGGGAGGAGTGGTCATTGCCAAGGGGCCACGTCGTGACGATCGGCTGATCTGGTGAGCGAAAGTGTGCCCACACAAATACAGCGGCCGCCCAGCGAAGTCCAATGCTGATTTCTACCCGTGGCTTTTCAAGTCGCTTTACAACTCGCCCGCAGCCTCTACCACACCTCCGCGGCGACCGGCCGCTCCACCCGCGCCACCTGATACCGTCCCACCGCATTCCGCAAACGATCGGCCGTCTCGGAAAGTTGTTCAGCACTGCGCGACAATTCCTGAATGCTTACCCGTTGAGCCGCCGCTGCTTCTGCCGCCCGCTGCGCGCCACCAGATGCGCGTTCCGCCACTGCATCCACCGTTTCAAACGCGCCCGCTACACTTGCGGCCAGCGACGCCTGCGTACGCGCCAGCACGGCGGCTTGCTGACTGCGATCGGCAATGCGCGCAATACCGTCCACCATCGCGCTCAGCGCCTGCGTGGCTTCGCGTGCAATTCCGCCGGCGCCCGCAACTTCGCGTGCCGTCCCTTCCATCGCATCAACCGCGTCTGCGATGTCGTCACGCACATGCTGAACGGTGGCGGCAATCGCCTTCGCCGCCTGCGCACTCTCGCCGGCGAGTTTCCGAATCTCCTCGGCCACTACCGCAAACCCGTATCCGTGTTCACCGGCCCGCGAGGCTTCAATGGCGGCGTTCAGCGCCAGCAAATTCGTCTGGCGGGCAATGCGGGACACCGTGGCCACGAAATCACCCACGCGTTCGGACGCGGGCTCGAGCAGTTTGACTTGTGATGCGGCCGAACTCACCCCTTCGCCCACGTGCACCAGCGTGGTCGCGGCGCGTTCGATGGCGAGCCGACTCGTTTCTGCCGCTTCGTCCAGTGTTTGCGCGTCCATCGCGGTTGCATCGGCGCGCTGTTTGGCCGCCTCGGCCGCATCGCGGGCCTGGCGACTGGCGTGTGCGCCGTTCTCCACGCCACGACGCTGTTCGGCCAACTCTTCGCTCAGCGAGCGCGATCCACTCGCCACATCGGCCGCGCGTGCCTGCAGCGTGCTTGAGGCGCCCGTCAACTGTTCGGCCACCAGGGCCAGGTCGTCAGCTTCGGTTTGCACCGTCGCAATGAGGGCGCCCAACTCGGTGAGCATGTTGTTGAAGCTGCGCTCGAGAAATCCGAGTTCGTCATGGTGCCGTGCATCGGCGCGCGCTGCGAGATCGCCATGTTCTGCAGCGTTCATATGTCCGCGTGTTTTGCGAACGCGGCGAATCAATCGAGAGGGCAGTGGCACCAGTTGTTGCGACACGACCAGCAACAACGTCGCAGCCAGCGCTGTGTGTACGAGAGGCGGCGCCAACTCTGGATGCGTGTTTCCGTAGGCAAAACTCGCTGCGAGAAATCCGACGGCCGACAGCACCGCTGCCACATATCCGGTAGTGCGACCGTGATCGAACGAATACGGCACAATGGCCAGCAGATACACCAGCACTAACGCCGGCGTACCAAACACATAGACGACCACGCTGATAGCCGACGTATCCAGCAGCACGAACAGATACCGCGTCCCCCAGCGAAACACGTGCTGGGACAGCGCAATTTTTGTGAGGATGAGATTGAGCGCCAGCATTCCCGCCGCCAGCACGGCAATGGTCGGCAACGCCACCGTGGCTGCGCCGACCTGCACCCCGGCTACCAACACGGCGGTCAGCAGCGCGGTGGTCCCCAGGCGTTTTCGCGACGCGATGCGAACGGATGTCAGTTCTTTCGCGCGATCTTCGTCTATCGCGGAGGGCTGATCGCCTGCGTCGGTTTGGGCGCGATGGGTGACCGCCTTGTGGTTGCCCGAGCCAGCGGGGAATCCCATGCTGGTGCGGCCGCTGCGGTCGGAGGTGCGGGGCGAACTTGGAAAGGCGAACGGCGTTGCCACGGGCGGTCTGGGCTCGCGTCCGCTGAGCTGCGGACGGCATCACCTCATGGACGCGCGAGCGGGGGGTGGGGTCTCAGGATGTAACGGTGATGCAGTGGCAAAACTCCTTACCCAATCAGCGGCACAATCGCACTCGCTGTTGCCAGGCTCACGACCTGGAGCCCCGCCGCCTCCAGCGCCTCGCGTCCCCCCTCTTCACGGTCAACCAGAGCCAGCACGCCAAGGATGTTGCCGCCCGCCGCGCGAATGCTCTCCACCGCCTTCAAGGCCGAGCCGCCTGTTGTAATCACATCCTCAATGACCACCACGCGGTCGCCGCTTGCGAACGGCCCTTCTACCAGTTTTCCGGTGCCGTGCTGCTTGGCCTCTTTGCGAACAGTAAAGGACCGAACGAGTTTCGCGTTTAGATTGGCGGCGTTTTCGTACGCACTGGCATGTGCAATTGCGTAGGAGATGGGGTCGGCGCCCAGCGTCAGGCCGCCCACCGAGTCGGCATTCCACCCGGCCAATCGAAGTGCCGCCAACCCTACGCGCCCAATCAGCAGTTGCCCGTCTGGGCTCATCGCGGTGAGCCGCGCGTCGATGTACAGATGGGATTTGCGCCCGGAGGCGAGTACAAAATCGCCCCGCTTGGCCGATCGTTTGGCAAGCAGGGCGGTAAGGGTCTGGAGATCGGTCACCGCGTTAGTCTCGTCGGAAGAGTCCTCGCACCTTGCCGAACAACCCGGGTTTGCCGGGTGATTCATCGCCGCCTGGCGCGCTGGTTGTTGCGTTGCTGCCACCCGTGTTGGCGGCTGCGGCAGTCAGCGCCTCGGAAAATTCTCGTACGCTACCGAACCGTTCCGCCGGCACCTTGGACAGCGATCGCATGATCACCGATTCAACAGCGGGCGGGAACGAGAGATTCGGCTTGGCCTTGCTGAGCGCGATGGGCGGCTGCGTCAGGAGTTGCGAGAACAGCTCGCGTGGTGACTTGCCGACGTACGGCAATGCGCCGGTCAGCAGGTAGTAGGCGATTGTGGCCAGCGAGTATTGATCGGCAGCGGGCCCAACCAGCTCTCCTGACAGCGCTTCGGGGGCCACGTACATCAACGTGCCTACAAAGAAGCCGGCGCGGGTCAGGCGCTGGTCTGGCGCAGCATCCGTGTCGGCGGCAATACCAAAGTCCAGCAGCTTTACGTGTACCGTGGCCGGGTCGTACATGACGTTTTCCGGCTTCAGGTCGCGGTGCACCATGCCGGCGTCGTGAGCGGCCTGAACGGCGCCTGAGAGCTGCCGCATGATTTCCGCGACGTCTTTGCAAGCCAGCGGGCCGCATTTTTCGGCGTACTTTTCGAGAATTTCGCCGCCGGCCCATTCGATGGCCAGAAAGTATCGATCGCCGTCGGTCTGCCCGAACTCGATGGTGCGGACGATGTTCGGGTGCTCAGCGCGCGCGCCAAACTGCGCCTCGCGCAGGAAGCGCGCGACGGCGGTTTTGTCGTGCCGCAGCTTTTCGCGCAGCACCTTGAGGGCGACGGTTCCGTGCTGTGGGTGCTCTGCGCGAAAAACCGTCGATGTGCCACCTTCCCCGACTTTCGCACGTACCGCATAACCAGCAAGCGTAGTCCCGACCAGATTCTCCATGGACACGCGGCGAACGTAATGCCGTGGCACCACACCGTGCAAGCATATTCTTGAGGCTCGTGCAACTCAGGGGACGATTGTAGGGGCGCGCGGGTATGATGTGTTTAAACCATGCATCCGTCGGCGGCCGCGTCCGGCCTCTCCGAACCGTCGCAAACCTGAAGCATTCTTTCTGCCCGGCTGGAGTTCCGCATCCAATGCGTCTGACGCACTCGCACATATTCCGATGGCCGCTTATGGCTGCACTCGCTGCCCTGGCAGCCTGTGCCTCCAACAATCAGGGGACGGGCCCGGCGGGCGGTTCGACCGGTTCCGGTCGCGATCCACTCCTGTCGGGTCGAGCCCCCGATATGAATCAGGTCTACCAGTCCATGGGCCTGATTGCCGCGTCGGGTCCCATGCCGTTTGTCGGCAACGTCGCGTTCATGAGCACCGCCAGCGCCGATACCACGCTCATGCTGCTCGCCGTGTCGCTGCCCGCAACCGCAATGAATTTTCAGCGGCTCAACGAACAGTACATCGCGACCTACTCGGTGCGCATTGAACTGCGGCGTGGCAACGATATCGTGCAGCAATGGGATGCCCGGGAAGTCGTCAAGGTTCCCACATTCAAGGAAACGCAGCGCACCGACGAAAGCGTAATCTGGCAGCAATATCTGCGCGTGCCGCCCGGTGAATATTCGATGCTTGTGGGACTCAAAGATGCGAATTCCATTCGCAGCACCGCACAAAGTGTGGCGGTGGACGTGCCGCGTGTGCCCGTCGGAGCGCTCAGCACGCCCCTGCCGGTTTACGAGGCCATGGCTCGGCGACAAATTGATTCCTTGCCCCGACTGCTCGCGCGGCCACGCGCGTCCGTCAGTTTTTCGAACGACACGACGTTGCCCATTTATGTCGAGTCGGCCGGATTGCGCGGGCCAATCCCCATCACTGCCACGCTGGTGGCCGAGGGGAACGCCGTGGTCTGGCGTGACACCAGTACGCTCGATCCGCGCGGTGGCAATGTCGGCAGCAGCACGTTCACCATTCCGGTGCGGCAAATGGGCATTGGTGTGGTCACGCTCAACGTGACGCGCAACGGCTCGACCGACACCTCCAGCACCCGCCTGTTCGTGACGCTGGGCGAGGACCTGCCCATTGCGTCGTTCGACGACATGGTGCGGTATCTCCGCTACTTCACGACCACCGAGCGCCTGCGCCAACTCCGCGCGACCACACCGGTCGAACGGCCGCAAGCCTGGGCCGATTTCCTGCGTGCAACCGATCCCATAGCGTCCACCAACGAAAACGAAGGCTTGCGCGAGTACTTCAATCGCATTCGCCTTGCCAATGTACGGTTTCGTGATGATGCCCTGGTCGGCTGGACATCGGACCGCGGCATCGCGTTCGTCGGCCTCGGCGACCCCGATCAGATTTTTGATACGCAGGGCATGGACCCCACATCCCGCTCCCGCCAGCAGATTTGGGAATATCAGGGCGATGCGCGACTGCGCCTGGTGTTCCTCGACAATGGCGGTTTTGGACGCTTCCGGTTGACGGCGTCAAACATGGCCGAACTGGAAGCGGCCATTCGTCGCCGCATTCAGCTTACGCAACCCAGGTAGCGCCCCGGCACACGGCGGTGAAGCACGCGGCTGGCTAAGTTGGTGGAGGCCTTCATCGCCACCAACATGCACCGCTTATGAGTGACTCACCGATCACGGTTGTTCGTCCGTCCGCGCCACGCCTGTTCCTGATTGATGGCTACGCGCTCATCTATCGCGCGTTTTTTGCGCTGTTGCAACGCCCCCTCACCAATCGGAGTGGCGAAAACACCAGCGCCGCCTGGGGCATCGCGAATTTTCTGAAGCGTCTGCTGGCAACGCATCAACCGGAATTAATCGGCTGGGTGCACGACGCCGGCGCGTCATTTCGCGAAGCGTTGTATCCCGACTACAAGGCCACGCGCGAAAAACTGACCGACGAATTGCAGGCTGATTTTGATCGCGGCTTGCACCGCATCACGCAGTTGTTAGCCGCGTACCGCATGCCGGTGTTGTCGCTTCAGGGGTTTGAAGCCGACGATGTGATTGGCACACTCGCGGTCAAAGGGGTGGCCGCTGGGTACAACGTGGTCATCGTGTCGGGTGACAAGGACTTTCAACAGCTCGTGCGTCCTGGCGTGTGGCTGCTGAACCCCGGGCGCGGTGGTCCTGCCAGCGTTGAGGAAAGTTGGGTTGGTGTGGAGAATGGTTCGCAACGCCTGGGGGTCGCACCCGAATTTGTCATTGATTACCTCGCCCTGGTTGGGGATACATCCGACAACGTGCCGGGCGTCAAAGGTATTGGGGAAAAAGGCGCGCAAGAATTGATTGGCCTGTATGGCCCGCTGGAAAACATTATTGCCAATGCCGAAGCCATCACCAAGAAACGCAATCGGGAAGCGTTGCTTTCGCAGTTGGACAATGCGCGGCTTTCCAGGCAGTTGGTCACCATTCAGTGCGATGTGCCCATTGCGCTCGATCCCGATGCACTCAAGGTGCAACACCCCAACAACGACGCGCTGCGGGCCCTGTACGTCGAACTCGAGTTCAATACGCTGGCCCGCGGTATTGGTGAGGCGGCAGCTGCAGGGGCAACGCTGCCGGCCGCCGCGAAGGAATTGGCTGGCGCGCCGGGTGAATTGTCGCTGGGCCTCGAACCGCCCAGCGACGCCACGCACGCGGCCGCGTATGTGGATGCTGATGCGAGTGTGGTCTCACCGCCCGCCGTCCGGGCACCGCCCGTTGTCCTCAGTGAATCCGGTGTCATGCGTTTTGCCGACGCGCGCTACCAAACCGTCGAGACGCTGGACGCGCTGGCTCGCGTCATCCAACGCGCACGGGAAGTGCCGTACATTGCCATCGACACGGAAACCGTCAGCGAACCGGATGCTCCGGTAGCGGTTGATGCCATGCGCGCGATTCTCGTCGGAGTGTCCATCGCGGTCGCGCCGGGTGAAGCGTATTATCTGCCGTTCCGTCACCGTCGCGACGATGGCGGTGGCTTGCTCACGTTGTTGACGGGTGACACGGGCATTGCCGGTCAGCGCTTGAGTGCCGGCGTGCCCGAACCGAGTAATCTTCCGCCGTTCAGTAGCGACGAGTTGGCGCCGCTGCGCGCGTTGCTCGAGGATGCCTCAGTGAAGAAGGTGGCACAGAACGCCAAATACGACATGCTCGTGCTGCGCGGCGCGGGAGTGATGTTGAACGGGTTGGATTTCGACACCATGCTGGCCAGTTATGTGCTCGATCCGGGGCGTCGCACACACGGCCTCGACATGCTCGCACTCGAAATGCTGGGGCACACCATGACCAGCTTCGACCGCTTGTGTGGCAAGGGCAAGATGCAACTCACGTTCGACATCGTGCCGGTTGATGCGGCGCGCGACTACTCGTGTGAAGATGTGGACGTCACCATGCGCCTGCGCGAGTTGCTCGAACCCCAGTTGCACGAGCGTGGTGTCGCCGAATTGATGGCAGAAATCGAGGTACCGCTGGTGCGCGTGCTGGCCGCGATGGAGTGGGAAGGTATTGCCATCGATCCTGAATACTTCGCGAGTCTCAAGACGCGTTTTCAGGCCGAGCGTCAGAAAGTCGAGCAGGCCATCTATGCGGAAGCGGGCAGCAAATTCAACATCAATTCCACCCAGCAGCTTCGGGCGGTGTTGTTTGATCAATTGAAATTGCCGGTCAGGAAAAAGACCTCCACCGGTCCAAGCACGGACGCGAGTGTGTTACAGGAGCTGGCGGACGAAGGGCATGTGTTGCCCGGCTTGCTGATGGAGTATCGCGAGTTGTTCAAGCTGGAAGGCACGTACATTGACGCGTTGCCGCGGCTGGTGAATCCCCGGGATCACCGCCTGCATACGTCGTACGCACAAACCGTCGCGGCAACCGGGCGCTTATCCAGCAACGATCCCAACCTGCAGAACATTCCCATTCGCCGAGAGTTGGGGCGGGACATCCGGCGCGGCTTTGTGCCGCGCAATGGTTGGCGATTTCTCAGCGCCGACTATTCACAAATTGAGTTGCGCCTGCTGGCACATTTGTCCAACGACCCTGCATTCGTGCAGGCGTTTCGCGCGGGTGGTGACATTCACAAGCAGACCGCCGCGGTTATTTTTGGCGTCGATCTCGCGGACGTCACCAGCGAAATGCGCTCGCGCGCCAAGACCATCAACTTTGCAACAATCTACGGCCAGGGTGCCCACGCACTTTCCCGACAACTCAAGATCACCAACGCCGAGGCGAAGGCGTTTATTGAGACGTATTTCGAGCGGTTTGCAGGGGTGCGTTCGTTCCTCGAGCAATGTGTGGTGATCGCCCGCGAAAAGGGATACGCCGAAACGTTGTTCAAGCGCCGGCGGTACATCCCCGAGCTCAAGGAGCGCAACTTCAACATTCGCGCCTTTGGCGAACGCGTTTCCGCCAACGCCCCCATTCAAGGCTCGGCGGCCGATCTCATCAAGATTGCCATGATCCGCATTGACGACGTGTTGCCGAAGGAAGGGCTCACGGCGCGGATGTTGCTGCAGGTGCACGACGAACTGGTGTTCGAGTTTCCGGCGGACGAAGAGGCGCATCTCACCGCTGTGGTGAAGCGGGAAATGGAGGGGGCGGCGACGCTCTCGGTGCCGCTGCTGGTCGAGACCGGGGTGGGCGACAACTGGCTGAATGCCAAGTCGTAGGCGGCTGGTCACCTGCAGGGTCGGATGTGATATCACATTTTTTAGAACGATGAATTGAGCACATCGGTGTTGCACTTTGCACGAAACCGGCTGACTCGCAAGCAGCCGCCTTGCGTCTCCGGTTTGCAAAAATGCGCTAATCTGTTGTGCTGCAATGACTTGGGTGGTGCGGCGTTTTGCGGCACCGAGGTTGCATTAGAGACGGACAGCCACCCGAAGTCATCTTCGGCAGGCCAGCCCCGTTTCCCGGAGGCGGCCTGAGTGACCTCTCAGCTTCCCTATGACCAACACCCGGCGCCACGCAGGCTTCACGCTTATCGAGTTGCTCATCGTCGTGGTGATCATTGGCATTCTCGTAGCGGTGGCCATTCCGAAGTTTTCGGAGACGCGCGGAAAGGCCTACGCCTCTTCGCTTAAGAGTGACCTCAAGAATCTGGGCACGCAGCAGGAGCTGTACTTCTACAGCAACCGCACCTACAGCTCGTCGCTGATGGCCGTCAACATGACCGCCAGTCCTGGCGTAATACTGGCCATTACTGAAGCATCGCCGAACGGCTGGTCGGCGACGACGACGCATCCATCTGCCGACCCCGTGGTGTGCGCTGTGTTTTATGGCAACGCATCGCCGGTGGCTCCGGCCACCAACCAGGGTGCGATCAAGTGTCAGTAGGGCTCGCACGAAGAATTCACTCGACGGGGAAGCGGTGAGACCCACGCTGTCCACGGAGAGGGGAATGCCGGCGCCGGTTCGCGAAAGCGGGCCGGCGTTCGGCGTTTGGGGGGAAACGGTGACGACTCGCCGACAGGTTCGGCCACTCTCGAAGCTCCCACCGGCCTGGAGAGCCGAGCCGAGTTCCTCCATATTGGAGGAACTCTGATCTAACGGATGACCCGCATGGCCACACTCAATATCAAGAACTTCCCGGACGAGCTGTATGAAAAGCTCAAGCGCAAAGCGAAAGAATCCCAGCGTTCGGTTGCTCAGGAAGTGACAAATTTGTTATCCAAATCTGTCGGACTTTCGCAGACGCGATCCGTGCTCGAACTGCGTGGCCTTGGAGCCCACATCTGGAAAGATATCGATACCACCACGTACATCGAAGAAGGGCGGGATGCCTGGGAATGATTGCCACAGCACCCGAGATTCGAAACGTGGCATTGGATGCTTCGATCTTCATCTACTACCTCGAAAATCATCCACGTTTTGGCGCGCTTGCCAATCCATATTTCGCAGCGCATGACGAGAAACTGCTGAGCCTTGTGACGTCTGCTGTCACGCTTCTTGAGGTGTTGGTGCGCCCGCTACGCTACGGAGACTCAGAGGTGGCCGCCCAGTACGAAGAGATGCTGTCCGGCAGTTATGGCATTCGGGTGGTCAATCTTGATCGCAGGCAGTTAATCCTGGCCGCCACGCTCCGCGCCCAATTCCGATTGAAAACAGCCGACGCCCTTCAAGTGTCCGCTGCCCTCTCTACCGGTTGCACGCAGTTCATCACCAATGACGCACGAATCCCGCCCATACCGGGCATTGAAATTGTGCAATTGGAAAACGCGGTCTAACCCACGCTGACGGACTTGGGGTTTGCCAACGGCGATTGGCACACGGCGTCCATTGCCCAACCCAGCCCATTGCCCAACCCAGCCCATTGCCCGCCGCGCTGCTCGCTCCCAAACTGATTCGAATGACCTTTCACACGGGGAATCGCGCACCCGCCCTCCCCCCAATTGTCGACGACCGCGACGACACACGCCGCACTGCCCGCCTGCGCGAAGTTACCCGTGCGTCGGGCGCGCGTGAGTTCGCCAAACGACGCGACGGCATGATGCACGCCATGGACGGCGGACTGTGGTTGCACCGGCACAGGTGGAAGGGGCGGCCCATGGTGCACCTGGTGTCCACCAATCGTGAACGGCTGCTCGCGTACGGCCGCAGTGTTGGCATTCCGGAATCACGTTTGCAATACAAGCCGCTCAAGGATCCGCGCACCGAACAGCGTCAGCAAGCGTGGCATTGGGATTTGGGTGGACCGGTGTTACCGCCGGAAGACGACACGCTCAAGGCGCATTGAGGCGCGCATGAGTTAGCGTTCGTCACGCGTTGTGTTGTGCTGATTTTTCATCTTCGACACTGATGTGCATCATGACTTTTACTCGCCCCCTGGCGCTGATGTCCGGCGCGTTTTGCTGGCTGTCGCTCTTCACAACGGCTGGCGCGCAGACGCCTGCGAGGGGGAGCGCCGCGAACACAACACCAAGCGCATTCGCCTTCGACTCGACCACCTTTGGCAGTCTCGCCTGGCGCAACATCGGCCCCTGGCGTGGGGGGCGATCGGTTGCGGCTGTGGGCATTCCGTCGCAACCCATGACGTACTTCGCCGGCTATACAGGAGGCGGGTTGTGGCGCACGGATGATGCGGGCAACAACTGGCGCAACATCTCGGACGGATATTTCAAGACGTCTTCGGTTGGAGCCATTGCGGTCGCGCCCTCGGACGCGAATGTCATTTATGTTGGCATGGGTGAACACGCTGTTCGCGGACAGTCATCGACCTACGGCGACGGCGTGTATCGAAGCACCGACCAGGGGCGCACGTGGTCGCACGTTGGGCTGGCCGCAACTCGGCAAATTTCCGCGGTGCGCATTCATCCGAACAATCCCGACGTGGTGTACGTGGCCGCGCAGGGTGACCGGTGGAAAGGGTCGGCCGAGCGCGGCATTTATCGCACGACGGACGGGGGCCGGACGTGGACGCTGGTGCTCAAGGGAGAAAACGCCACCAGCGGCGCATCGGAACTGTCGATGGATGCGACGAATCCCCGCATTCTCTACGCCGCGTTCTGGGATCATCAGCGCACGCCATGGCTGGTCCGAAGCGGCAAATCGGGCAGTGGCATCTGGAAGTCGAGTGATGGTGGCGACAGCTGGACGCGATTGACTGAAGGGTTGCCGAAACTCATGGGCAAAATTGGCGTCGCGGTGTCACCGGCCAATCCCGATCGCGTCTATGCCATTGTCGAAGCCGAGAATGGTGGAGTGTTTCGTTCGGACGATGCGGGGAAAACGTGGCGCCTGACCAGCGGCGACCGACTGATCCAGACGCGTTCGTGGTACTACATGCACATCACGGCCGATCCGAAAAACGCCGACGTGGTGTGGGTGATGAATGCGCCGCTGCTGCGATCAATCGACGGTGGACGCACGTTTCAAAACGTGCCCGCCACGCACGGTGACAATCACGGTTTGTGGATTAACCCAACCGACAATCGGTATCTCATCAACGCCAACGACGGCGGCGTGTCGGTCTCGCTCGATGGCGGCCGCAGCTGGAGCACGCAGGACAATCAGCCGACGGCGCAGTTCTACCACGTCACTGTAGACGACGCATTCCCGTACAAACTGTACGGCGGACAGCAGGACAACTCATCGGTCATCATCAAGAGCCGCACCGAACGTGGCTCCATCGGCATGCGCGACTGGACCGAGGGACCGGGATGTGAAAGTGCCAACGTTGGTGTGAGCGCGAAGAATCCGCGGTTCGTGTACGGCGGTTGTTTTCAGGGTATCATTGACGAACTCGACACGCAGAGTGAAGTGGTGCGCGCCATCATGCCGTGGCCGGAGATGAACCTGACCGAGCCCACCGACAAGACGAAGTATCGTTTCAACTGGACCGCGCCCGTGCTCGTGTCACGGTTTGACGACCGCGTGGTGTACCACGGCGGCAACGTGCTGTTCAAGACGACCGATCGTGGGATGACTTGGACACCGCTCTCGGGCGATCTTACGAAGAACGACAAGGCGCGGCAGGGATGGGGCGGGACGCCCATTACCAACGAAGGCGCGGGCGGTGAAGTGTACGCGACCATTGTGGTGATCAACGAATCGTCGCACGACGCGAACACGCTCTACGTTGGCACCGATGACGGATTGATTCAAATAACGCGCGACGCGGGAAAGACGTGGAGTAACATCACGCCAGCGTCCTGGGGCGATGGACTGGTTAACGAAATTGAAGTCTCGCCATTCGATCCCGCCACGGTGTACGTTGCGTTCCGAAAAGATCGCCTGGGCGATCCCACGCCACATGCGTATCGCTCCACCGACTACGGAAAGACGTGGACACGCCTGGTGAATGGTTTGCGGGACAATGAACCCGTGCGCGTAGTGCGCGAAGATCCAGAACGTCGCGGCCTGTTGTACGCCGGCACCGAAACCGGTGTGTATGTCTCGTACGATGCCGGCGCCAAATGGATGCCGTACACCGGATTTCCCGTCACACCGGTGACGGACCTGGAAGTGCGTCACGGCGATCTCATCGCGGCAACCGAAGGCCGCGCGTTCTGGATTCTCGACGATCTGTCGGTGCTGCGTCAGCGCACTGACAACATCGCGTCGGCGCCGGTGCATCTCTATCAACCGCGACACGCGGTACTCGCCGGCGGTAGCGCAGGCCCAGCCGGCAATGCCGGTCGCAATCCACCGTACGGCGCGACCGTCTACTATCGGCTACAAGGCGCACCGGACAGCACGACGACGGTGAAGGTGGAGTTCCTCGACAGCAAAGGCGCAACACTCCGCTCGTTCGTCACACGTGGTGATTCCACCGATCGTATCACCGCGAAGGCAGGACTCAACAGTGTGAACTGGAATTTGCGACGCGCTGCGCCCACTCGTATTGCCGGCATCGTGCTGTTTGGTGCACCGGTTGATGGCGGTTCGCGTGTGCCGCCCGGCCGGTATGAGGTGCGGCTGACGCACGGGGCAACGGTAATGACGAAAGCGTTTGAGGTGCGGCAGGATCCGCGCATCGATGTACTGCAGACAGTCGTCGCTGAACGGGATTCCCTGGCGACGCTGCTCTCGAATCGCATCACGGAAATTCACGATGCGGTACTGCGGGTACGCGATCTCAAGACTCAGGTGAGCGGATTCACTGCCCGCGCCAAAGACGCGGTGAATGCGGATACGATTGCGAAAGCCGGCAAGACGCTGAGCGATAAACTCAACAAAATTGACCCACGGCTGACGACCAAAGCCAGCAACGGGCAGGACATCATCAACTACGCCAACGGCATTAACGGGCAGTACGGTTTTCTGCTGGGCCAGGTAGAAGGTAATCCGGCGGTCACCCAGCCCGCGCGCGACCGGCTCATTGAGCTGGAGCGAATCTGGCAGGCGCTGCGCCGAGAAGTGGAGTTTATCGAAACGCAGGATGTGATGGCATTCAACGCATTGTTGCGGGCGGGCAACGTGCAGGGCGTGATTACTCCGGCCGCGAAGAAAGGGCCAATTTCGTAGTCGTCACGGCAACTGCTGTTCAATAGCGCCGGCCTGTTTTCGCAACCAGTCTGCTTCTGCCAGCAAGTCGTGTCGGAGGGCAGGCTGTCTGCGAAAGCGCAAATACGCACGCATGCGCTCCGTGCGCCGCGCGGCGCGATCGCCATACCGCATGTCGCTGCTGGCGGAAGGAACCAGCGATACCAGAAACAACATCGACCACCAGAATCCGAACAACCAACCGACCACGGTGGTTTGCACGGCGTACGAGGCGAGCACCAGCGCCAGCCCAATGACAATCGTGTTCATCGCCGGGTCGTCGCGATTTCTCGCATTCCGCAACGCCAGCCAGCGCGCAATACGAATGGGCACCCAATGCGTAAGGCGGCCCCACCACGACACCGGAATCAACACAGCGGCGAACAAGGCTTCGCGAACGGCAAACCGAACACCGGGCGTGGCACTCACATCAATAAACAAATCGGCGGCGGCAATACGCTCGGCAGCCAGTCGCGCGCGAAATGTTTCCAGGCGGTGTTCAAACTGCGCCACGAGCTCGCGCAGTTCGGCCGACGGTGAATGCTCCAGCGCTTTGCGCACGCGTTCAGCGCGTCGTGTGAGGGCTAGCCGAGCACTCAGGGACGGCCCCCCCTCGGCCAAGGATGCGACGGGTTCCAACAGGGCGGCAAGTGTGTCGCCAACCGCGGCAATACGCGCCGCATCTTCCGCACTTTCAAAATTCAACGTGACAGCTTCCAGTCGCTCGGCAACCAGCGCGGTGAGGCTTTCCACTGCGTGTTTGTCCTCGGCGATGGAATCGACGTGAATGGGCGCGCCAACCTGCACCAATACCTGCGAACGTGGCTGCTCCTTCTGTTCGAACAACAAACCAATGGGAATAATCTGAATGCCGCGAACGTTTTGACCGTCTCGTGCCTGCAGTGCCATTCGGGCCAGGCCGGTGCGAAGCGGCGCCAGTTGTGGTTCGGAGTGACTCTTGCCCTCGGGAAACACAACAATGGCCATGCCCCCGGCCAGCGCGTTAGTCACGGCACGAAATGATTCGGCATTGCGGGCCGGGTCGAGCGTAGTCAGGTCAGTGCTGGCGTGCGGCGGCATGCCTTTGACGTCGAACGTGGGTCGGTCGCTGGCGCCGAGGGTTGTTACGGACTCCGATGTTGATCGCGTCGTTGCAACGAACGCGTGCTCCACTCCCGCACTCGTCGCCGCAACGTTGAATGAATCGCCGCCGGGTGCGGAAATATGCGTGGACTGTGCGTTGCCCGAAGGTTGTTTCACTTCGGGCAACTTCACCATATCCGACACACGCTTGAGCGGAATAACTCCCACACTGCGCAGAAATGCCGCGAGTAGTGGATTCGCAAAAATCGTCGACTTGGCGGTAAATCCCACCTGCCGTTGTGTCGTCCACGCGACAACCAGCGCGTCCACCATCGCGTTCGGATGATTGACCGCCAGAAACACGGGCCCCGTTTGCGGAATGCGCTGCCGGCCGGCCACCGATACCGTCCGGTAGTACCAGCGCAGGGCGATGCCGGCGACGGGTTTGAGCAGGTTGTAGAGCACTATTTCAAATCCCAAACGCGGCGACATTGATCCCGCAGTGCCGGAATTGGGACGTTTGCCCGGCTCTGAAAACGGTCTCGAATTCCGCTCGGAAATCTCCGCGCCTCTCCGCTCCGAGAATGTCCAGGCACCGAACCAACCAATAATGCGGTTGCTGTTTCGTTGAGTTGAGGCCGAACACTGTTCAAACGCTCAACGTACGCGCGTCCGCATCGCGCGCCGCTTGCTCGCCCTCGGGGACGTTCACCAAGGTGAGTATCGCACCGCCTACGATGAAGAATACGATGACGGAAAGGATCGCGACGCGGCTTGAGCCAAATGACGCAATCGCAATGCCGAACAACAGTGGCCCCAGAATGCCGCCAAACTTTTCGAACACGGAATAGAATCCGAAAAACTCACCGCTTTTGTGCTTGGGAATCATGCGCGCAAAGAGCGAACGACTGAGCGCCTGCGTGCCACCCTGCACCAACCCCACCAATCCGGCCAGTATGTAGAACTCGCGCGTCGTTGTCATGTTGTACGCAAACACGCAAATGAAAGTGTAGACAAACAGCCCCAGAAAGATTGAGCGTTTGGTACCCAGCTTTCCGCCCAGCCATCCAAAGGCAAATGCAAACGGAATGCCGATGAACTGCACGAGCAGAATGGCGGTGATGAGATCACTCTGCCCAATGCCAATTTCCGTGCCGTACACACTGGCCATCTTGATGATGGTCTGGATGCCATCGTTGTAGATGGTAAACGCCAGCATGGCGAGAAACGCCTGCTTGTAGCCGCGCAATTCGCGAATGGTTTCGCCCAGGCGTTGGAACGCGGTGACTACGGATTTGCCAACTGACGCGTTGGCCGCGGCCGTAGCTTCATCGGGTTCGATGAGCCGTTTCGGCTCGGCAACTTTGCGGAGCACCGGAATAGCGAAAATCAGCCACCACACACCGACCGAAACAAACGCAAGTCGTGCGGGCAATGTCGCATCACTGGGCGACAGGTTGTCGCCCGATGGCAAGCCAAACATACCCGGGTTGGAAATCCACGCGAGATTGAGGGCGAGGAGTATGCCCCCGCCGATGTATCCAAATGCATAGCCGGCTGTGGAGACCCGATCCATTTCATCTTCACTGGCGATGTGCGGTAGCAGCGCTTCGTAAAACGTCATGCTGCCAGTAGCACCCGCCAGCGACAGAATGTAAATGATGGAGGCGTAGAGTACTTGCCCCTGCGAAATGAAGAACATCGCAGCGGTTGCGCTGACCCCCAACAACAGAAAGCCAACCAGAAACTTCTTCTTCGCCGCTCGGAAGTCTGCGATGGCGCCGAGTATTGGCGCGAGGATGGCAATCATGACGGCGCCAATGGTGTTGGCATTGGCCCACCACTGTGCGCCGCCCGTGCCATCCAGGTTGGCCGCCGCCACCTTCACGAAGAAGATGGGGAACACCGCCGTCGTAATGGTGGTTTGCATGGCCGAGATGCCGAAGTCGTACATCGCCCACGCACGCAATTCGGGTCGGTGCAGTCCCAGGGCGTTGAGGATGCCGCCGGTTTTGCCCTTCGAGTCCGGACTGGATCCGGTTTGTGTCATAAGTCTCTCGTGAAAGGATGCGGACTACGCGAGATTATGTTCTGTGCGCAACCAACCGATGTCCAGCACGTTTGCTCGTGTGCTGCTGCAACGTTACCGGGTTGCGATGCGCGACTATGGCCTGTGTGCCGGATCGTGCATCGCCTTCCTGGCCGCGTGTGACAACGCGCCCCGTGTTTCAGCCGACAGTGGCACGGCAGTGTTCGGTACGCCAGCCGCCAATGATAGCCTGCGGCCCGCTGTGGGAACGGGCTGGGAAGTTGGCGCCGGCCCGTTTCTCGTGCTGCCTACGGTCGATGGGGGCCATGACGCCGGTTCACTGATTCGCCCCAATGCCAGCGATCTCACGGTGGGCGATGTTTCGGGCTTACCGGCAAACGGAAGCGGTACGGTGCTGGAGCTGTTTTCCCGCTCTACGTTGGTAGGGGAAGCGACATTCAGCATCGACCGAGCCCCAACGCTCGATTCGGGATGCACGGCGTGGCCCACGGCCAGGTTAACTGGTGGGCCGACGGCACTAACCTCTGCTGCGGGTGGGGGAGGGGGATCGGCCGTTCGCGGCGCTTGGACAGCCGCGTTTGTGAAGGGGCGAGTAAACCTCGTGCCGCTCGATTCAATTGAGGGGCTTTCTTCGCGCGACTCATCCCTTCTGGCCGCCAATATTTCGCGTCTCGCGTCGGCGCTGGCCGACGACACTGTCGCCACGTTCCGCGGACTGCCCTTTGTGGTGCTGCGGGCGTATCGCGGGAGCTTGGGCGATCAATCGTTTGTCGTCACCACCTTGGTGCGACGGGTGAACCAGGAGGACGCCCCTCGCGAGGAGCGGTTGGTAATGGTCATTGACGGCGAAAAAGCCGCGCCGAATAGCTGGACGGTTGGCTGGTGGGAACGAGCCGCCGGTCGCGAGGACGAATTGGTGGTTTCTGAGCCCCTGCTGGCGTTTCACTTGCCCGGCAGCACCATCCCCCAGTTGTTGTTTGGGAGAGATGATGGTGAGGCGCTGAGCGCTGCCACCCTGGTGCGCGAGGCAACGGTGTGGAGGGTGCAGTGGGAAAGCGCCTTGGCCGGTTGCGACCGCTAAAAGAAGGAAATGTCCATTTCTGAACTAAATCCCTTCCTGAATCCTGACTTCCGCAGTTCCTGACACCCTGGTCCATCTGGCAGCGCGTACAACGCACCCTGCCTTTGCTGAACTCTGAACCCTGAATTCTTCAGTGCCTGACCCCTGACCCCTGACCCCTGCAGTGCCTGACCCCTGACCGCAGTGCCTGCCCCTGACCCCTGCAGTGCCTGCTCCTCCCGCACTACGGCATAATGAACGCAGCGACTACAACCCCTTCGCCGCCTTCGCCGCCGCTGCCGCACGACCCTTGGCGTTCGCAAAGATGGCCACCTCGACGCGACGATTCCGCGCCTGTCCGCCTTCCGTGTTGTTGTCGGCGATTGGTTCAAGTTCGCCCTTGCCATCGCTCTTGATGCGTTCAAACAACACACCCTGACTGGTCAGGTAGGCCGACGTCGCGCGCGCGCGACGCACTGACAGATCCTGATTGTAGGTGCTGGTGCCGAGTGAGTCGGTGTGCCCGACAATGAGCAGGTCGCTGTCGGGATATTTGTCGAGACTCTTGGCAAGCGTCTTGAGATTCTTGGCCGATTCGCCGAGCACGCGATCGGAATCGAAGTCGAACAGCAGGCCTGACGAGAACGTCACCTGAATGCCTTCTCCCACGCGCTCAACCGTTGCGCCCGGAATGTTTTGCTTGAGCTCTTTGGCCTGTTGGTCCATCTGATGGCCGATAATCGCACCAACTGTCCCACCAACGGCCGCGCCGATAATGGCGCCTTTGGCGGTGCTCCCGTTGGCGCGGCCAATCAAACCGCCGGCGGCTGCACCGGCAGCGGCTCCAATAGCGGCCCCCTCCTGTTTGCTGGACAACGACGCGCAGGCGGGGAGTGCGAGCAGCGTCAGCAATGAAAAGGCGGTCGCGGGGCGACGAATGTTCTGAATCATGGGACGGATAGTAAGGGGAAATGCTCAGGCCCGTGAGAATGCACATGGTGGGGCCTTGCTTTGACCATACGACTTGTGTCGTTCGACAGATCTGTGGAAGCCAAGCCATCGACTCAGCGAACCAGCCCAAGCGATCGGCCTAGCCTACGGCCGCAAGGAAAATGTCGAAGGCATGTTGGTGGTACTGACACAGCCATCGAATAGGTTCCCGATATGCCACAAAGGACACAGTTTTACTACAGCATCAATACATTAGTGACTTTCAATCTGCCTTCTGCCCAGCGACGCGGGGGCTGAGGCGGCGCCGCGGGCCGCCGCAAGCACCACGAGCGTCAGGACGTACGGGACCGCAAGGAACAGGTTGTAGGGCACCTCGGACAGTCCCAGCGACTGGAAGAGGTTTTGCACGGTGTAGGCTGCTCCGAACAGCAGGGAGGCCGCCGCAACTCCCAAAGGCCGCCAGCGCCCCAACACCACAATTGCAATGGCAATAAACCCCCGCCCCGCCGACATCTGCTCAACAAACGTCCCCGCCTGCGCCAGCACCAGCGTGCCGCCTGCCAGCCCCGCCATCGCTCCGGCAAATAGTACGGCAGCAAACTGCACTCGGACCGGGCTGATACCTGCTGCCGCCGCGGCCTCGGGACGCTCTCCCACCGCTCGGAGCGCCAGTCCGGATTGCGTGCGTGCCAACCACCACGCCACCAGTCCGATCAGCCCGTAGAGGACATAGGTAATGGGTGGCTGCGCGAATAACGCACGCCCCACAAATGGAATGGCGCTCAGCCCTGGAATTGCAACAGCGGCCGTGGTGGGCGTGGTCAGCGACACACCGCTCGCGCCATAGATGACGCGGTACAGTGTCCCCGTCAGACCCAGCGCAAACATGGTGATGGCCGTGCCGGTAATGATCTGATCGGCGCGCATGACCACCGCGAACAGCGCGAAACACAACGCCACCGCCAACCCGCTCACGGCGCCAACCGCGAACCCAGCGGTCGGTCCAAACAGTCCGGCAGCGACCGTCGCGCCAAGCGCCCCGGCAATGATGGACCCTTCGAGCCCAATGTTGATCACACCCGCCCGCTCGCTGACACACTCGCCAAGAGCGGCGAGTGCAAATGGTGTGGCCCAGCGAATGGTGGCTTCGAGCAGTGCGTCAATCACGGACGTATTCCGTTGCAGCGGCGAGTTGCATCATGTCAGGTGCCGGCCTCGCCCAGGCGGCGATGGCGAGTTTGCCACCATTCGTTGGACAACACGAGCAGAATCAGCAGGGCCTCGACCACTTGCACCAGCACACTGGGCACGCCCGCGTCGCGTTGCATGGCACTCGCACCCGCTTCAAGCGCGCCAAACAAGAGCGCCGTCACCAGCACACTGAGTGGATGGAGTCGCGCCAACAGCGCCACGGCAATAGCCGTGTAGCCGTAACCCGGTGAAAAGTTTTCGTACAGTGAGTACGTCACGCCCGTCAGTTCGGTGGCGCCGGCGACGCCCGCAATGGCACCGCTCACCAGGAATGCACCCATCGTCGTACGGTCCACGTCAATACGCCCGGCGCTGAACGCTGCGCGAGCATTCAGGCCGACCGCACGCAGACGAAATCCCGCTGCGCGATCGCGCAACCACCACCAGAGCGCGAACGCCAGCACCAAGGCAATCACCAATCCCCAGTGCAATCGCGTACCGGGAATGAGCACGGGCAATTGGGCGCGCGCGTCAATGGTGAATGACTGCGGGTACACCCGCGTGGGTTCTTGTAACGGTCCACGCACCAGGTATCCAACCGTATGCAACGCGACGTAGTTCAGCATGATGGTGCTGATCACTTCCAGCACGCCGAATTTTCGACGCAGCAGGGCGGCGATACCGGCCCAGAACGCACCAGCCAGCGCACCCACCATCAAAATGAGCGGCACCGCTGCGGCCCCCAGCGTTGGTGCGGCCAGGGCGGCAAACGTGGCGGCGGCCGCTCCCGCCAACAACTGCCCCTCGACACCGATGTTCAGAATACCGGCGCGAAACGCCAACGACACGGAAAGGCCCGCCAGTGCCAGCGGAATGGCGCGCACCAGAGTAACCGAGGTCATGGCATACCACGATCCACCAGCACCGTTCACCAACGCGCGCAAAGCGTCACCCGTGCGTTGACCGGTGAGCGTTAACAACAGCACCAGCAACACCAGCGCCAAACCGGCCAGCGCCAATGCGCGCAGCAAGGCTCGGGCAACTTGCTGCCATCGCGCGGAGGTTGTGTTGTCGGAGGTCGCGAGCATCACGACCCCAACATGGCACGACCAATTGCGATGCGGTCACCTGGCACTTCGACCAATTGACCGCTGTGCATGACCACAACCCGGTCGGCCAGCGACAACACTTCATCGAGATCGCTGGAATACAGCACCACGGCCGTGCCGGCATCGCGCGCGGCGCGCACGGCCGTGTGTACCGCCTGTGTTGCCCGGAAGTCCAGACCTCGAGTGGGATTTTCGACAATGAGCGCTGGCGGTTGATTGGCCAACTCTCGACCCACAATGAGCTTCTGTTGGTTGCCCCCCGATAACGTGCGTGCATCGACCTTCGCGCCCGCAGCCTTCACCGCATACTGCGAAATAATTTCACTGGTCGCGTGCTGGAAATCGCTCCACGGCATACGCCCGGTGCGCGCACCCGCCCCACGCAGGGCGATGTTTTCCACCAATGGAGCATCAAGCATCAACGCGTCGTTCTGCCGGTCCTCCGGGACGAAGCCCACATGCGCCGGCAGCGTAACCTGACCCGTCGTTGGCTGCAACCGTCCCGATACCAGCCGCAACAACTCGCGTTGTCCAGCCCCTTCAACGGCGGCGACGCCAACAATTTCACCGGGATACACATTGAGTGTAACATTGCTGAGTCTTGCGACGCCCAGTGCATCGCGCACACTGACGCCACGCGCGCTGAGCACAGGTTCGCGTGCGTCCGCACCACCTGCTGGCCGCTTGCCACCTGGCGCAGGCCCGGTGGTGTGGGAATTGGATGCCGGCTGCGGCTGCGCCAGACCTGTGCCCAGCATAGCGGCCGCGAGTTCGTCCTCGTTAGTGGTGCCTGCGGCGCCACTGAAAACAGACTTGCCCAGTCGGAGCACCGTAATGTCGGTGGCTGTCGCGATGGCATCACGCAACTTGTGCGTAATGAGCACAAGGGCATGTCCATCGTTGGCGTAACTTCGCATCCAGCGAAGCAGGTCCTGCGCCTCGTCCGGCGCGAGGACCGCGGTGGGTTCATCGAGAATCAGCACGTCCACGTCGCGTGCGAGCGCCTTTACAATTTCGCATCGTTGCTGCGCGCTGACAGGCAGGTCGGCGACGCGCGCGGTCGGATCGAGCACCAGCCCGGTCCGATCACCAATCGCACGCACCTTGTCCGCCCACTGCTGCGCCGAATACAAACCTCGGCCGCCCAATGCCACGTTCTCCGCGACGGTCATGGCGGGCACCAGAGTAAAGTGTTGGTGCACCATGCCGATGCCCGACTGCAACGCGTCGGCCGGCGATGAAAGGCGCACCGTTCGCCCCCGAACCTCGATGGAACCAGCGTTTGGTTTGACGAGTCCGAACGCCACGCGCATTAACGTGGTCTTGCCGGCGCCGTTTTCGCCCAGCACCGCGTGCACGGTGCCCCTGTTCACCCGTAGGGACACATTGCTCAGCGCCGACACCTGCCCGAAATGCCGACTGATCCCGTTCAGCGAGAGTGCCGACGGTTCGGCGGCGGCCGGTAACGGACCTTTGGCGTGCCGGTCAATCACAAACCCGTTGGCAGCAGCAAAAACGTCCAGGGAATGCCCAATTGTTGCTCAATCCATTTGCCCAGCGCCTGGACACCCAGCGTTTCCGTCGCGTAATGCCCCGCGTACACGACACACACATCATGCTCGGCACTATCCACGGCGCTGTGGTGGGTGCCTTCGCCCACAATCAACGTGTCCACGCCGGCAAGCCGCGCCTCCAGCAACGACTCGGGCGAGACGCCCATCCCGCTGCAGATGGCCCAGTGTTTCGTGCGGCGGTTGCCGGTTGGCAACGAGACGCGCACGGACCCCCCATACTGCGCCGCGTACGCGGTGGCGCGTTGCACGATGACGTCGGTGGGTTCATCGCACGTACCGCGCACACCAATGTCCACGCCCTTGTAGCGCGCGAAGGGTGCGGCTGGTGTCAGCGCCAACGCTTCGGCAAGCAAGACGTTGTTGCCCAGCGTAGCGTGCATGTCCAGCGGAATGTGCGTGCTGTACAGCGCGATGTTGTTGGCAATGAGCGTGTGAACGCGTTCGTAGTTTTTTCCGACAATCGGTTGGGGACCGGCCCAGAACAGTCCGTGATGCACAATGAGCAAATCGGCACCACAACTGGCCGCTGCCTGAATGCTGGCCAATGACGCGTCGACAGCAACGGCAATCGACGTCACCTGTCCGTTGTTTGCGACCTGCAAGCCATTCAGCGCGACGCTGGAATCGGGCACGTCGCGCGTGCGCAGTTCGGTGTCGAGCGCGTCGATGATGGCGCCGAGTGGCACAGACGGTTTGCGTGTTGGCACGCCGGTTGGAGCGCCGGTTGTGGTGTTGGCTGGTGCACGGGCTGGTGCACGGGCTGGTGCGTCGGTTGG
>Ga0105046_10001126_pt1 | contig 40286 bp, 38 predicted proteins | sample MAT03_FD_78385 | JGI IMG/M metagenome (GOLD analysis project Ga0105046, IMG submission 78385) | Freshwater microbial communities from Lake Fryxell liftoff mats and glacier meltwater in Antarctica - MAT-03 (megahit assembly) | ecosystem: Environmental > Aquatic > Freshwater > Ice > Liftoff... | reverse complement strand
CGGTGAATGCCATGCCCTAAAGCGCCGCGCCGGCCACCACCTGGCCGTTGCCGACCGCGCGGGGGAGCTTGCCCAGCCCCAGACGGACCCCGCCGAGTGCGCCGACGCTTATTCCGATCACCGTGCCGACGATCAGTCCAACGACCACACCCCAGGTCAGGGGCGAGGTCAGCGCGTCGCCCAGCACTCCTCCGCGCAGGTCGACCCCGGCATTGGCCAGGGCGAAGAGCGGCACAATGACGAAGCCGGCCAGCGGCAGTAGCAGTTGCTGCAGTCGCTCGTTCGGTGAGACCGCCCGCTTGACACTGCGGGTTGTCGAACGCGCGACCTCGGGCAGTGGGGACTGTCGAAATGCGCGCGCCGATCGGGCGGCCTGCTCCACTTTGCGCCGATCAGGCGGCCGGGATACGACCAGCAGCCCGGCCAGCATGCCGGCCAGGGTCGGGTGTAGCCCGGACTCCAGGGCCGCCACCCAGAGGACCAGCCCGATCGCAAGGTAGGCCGAGGTCTGCCAGATGCGGAGCTTCGGCAGCAGGGCGATCAGGACGAGGCAGGCCGCGGCGATCGCCAGCGCGATCGGATCGATCGAGTCGCTGTAGAGCACACCGATTACGGTGATAGCGACGATGTCGTCGACGATCGCCAGGGTGAGCAGGAAGATCCGAAGCTGGGTGGACGCTTTCGGGCCGACCAGGGCCAGCGCACCGAGCACAAAGGCGGTGTCGGTCGCGATCACCACTCCCCAGCCGGCGGAGGCGTCGCCCGACGGATTGATCAGCAGGAAGAGCAGTGCCGGCACGACCATGCCGCCGATCCCGGCCAGCAGGGGGATCGTCACCCGGCGGCGATCGGTCAGCTCGCCGACCGAAAGCTCATGGCGAACCTCGAGACCGATCACGAAGAAGAAGATCGCCATCAGGCCTTCGTCGATCCAGTGGCGCAGGTCCTCGGCGATCGACCATTGGCCGAGGTTGATGCTCAGTTCAGTCGCGAAAAGTGACGAGTACTGGTCCGAAAGTGGCGAGTTGGCCCATGCCAGCGCCAGGATCGTCGCAGCCAGAAGCAACCCCGCGCTGCTGGCTTCGGCCTCCATGAACCGGCGCAGTGGCCGGGTGACCTGGGCGACCAGGTCGCGGCTGCTTTCGGAGGTGTCGGAGCCTTGCGGGCTCAGGGTTCCAGGCGGGAGGCGAGCGATTCGAATGAGGCGCGGGCTTCGGCCAGCAGGAGCTTGACCCGCTGCTCGCCGGCGGTGACTTCGATCAGGTCGCCTGCGGCCTGGCCAAGGATCTCGACCTGGACCCCGTGCCCGCCGAGGTGCTCGATCGTGGCCTGGTCACCGGCGACGACGAAGCCGCCCGGCGCTTCGCCGAACAGAGCGTCCTCGCCGGAGCAGCTGTGCTGGGCCATCACCGGGGTCAGACTGACGCGGCAACCAAGATCGGCGCCGATTGCCAGCTCGGCAAGCGCGGTGGCAACGCCGCCGTCAGCGACGTCGTGGACGGTGCGCAGCGCGCCGGAGCGGACCGAATCACGGACCAGTTCGATCGCTTCTCGAACCGGGGGAATCTCAACCGCAGGCAGCCCGGGCCCGAGCTCTCCGCGCTGCTTTTCGAGCTCGGAACCAGCCAGCGACGGGTTGAACGGTCCGACCAGCGCGATCGAGTCGCCCTCCTGCCAGGGCTCGCCGGCGCAGCTGGCCGGGTCGGGAAGCTCGCCGACCATGCCGACCACCGGTGTCGGGTAGATCGGTCCGGACCGAGTCTCGTTGTAGAGCGAAACGTTGCCTCCCACGACCGGTAGATCAAGCGCGCGGCAGGCATCGCCGAGGCCGCGAATCGACTCGGTCAGCTGCCAGGCGACGGTCGGCTTCTCGGGGTTGCCGAAGTTCAGGCAGTTGGTCACACCGAGCGGCTCGGCGCCGACGCAGGCGAGGTTGGCTGCGCATTCGAGCGTGTTCTCGACCGTGCCCTGGAACGGATCGCAGGCCACCCGACGGCCGTTGCCGTCGATCGCGATTGCGATTGCGCGTCCGGCCTCGGGAATGTTCAGCACTGCGGCATCGGCCGTGCCCGAGGGCCGCACTGTGCGGGAGCCGACCATCGAGTCGTACTGCTCGTAGGCCCACCGCTTCGAGGCGATAGACGGCGAGCCGAGCAGACCCAGCAGCACTTCACTGGCGTCGGCGCCGTCACGGACGGTCCTCCGGTTGCCGTAAATCCACTCGACCGGCGGAGTCGGGTCAAGGTCGTAAAGCGGGCAGCCGTCGACCAGGTCATTGACCTCGATCTCACCGACCGTCTCGCCGTTTCTCAGGATGCGGAAGATGCCGGTGTCGGTCACTTCGCCGATTGCCGCCGAGCCGGTCTGCCACTTGTCGCAAATTGCCAGCACGGCTTCCACCTGGGCCGGTTCGACCACGGCCAGCATTCGCTCCTGGGACTCCGAGACCATGATCTCGAACGGCTCCATGTCGGCTTCGCGCAGCGGCACCAGACCGACATCGATGTCGATCCCGGTAGATCCGGCTGAGGCCATCTCACCGGCCGATGAAGTCAGCCCGGCAGCGCCGAGGTCCTGAAGAGACACCAGCAGGTTCGCCTGGAGCAGTTCCTGGCAGCACTCGAGCACTTTCGACTCTTCGAACGGATCGCCGATCTGGACGGTCGGCCGCTTGTCAGAATCTTCTTCGCCGAACTCGGCCGAGGCCAGCACCGAGGCGCCGCCGATCCCGTCACGACCGGTCAGCGAGCCGATCAGCACGATGGTGTTGCCGGTACCGGAAGCGGCAGCGCGCACCATCTCGTCGGTTCGCGCGATCCCGACACACATCGCGTTGACCAGCGGGTTCTGCTCGTAAGGCGGCTCGAAGTAGATCTCCCCACCGACCGTCGGGATACCCATCGAGTTGCCGTAATGGCCGACCCCGCGGACCACACCGTCGACCAGGTAGCGGCTGCGCTCGGTCTCGAGCTCCCCGAAGCGCAGCGAGTCGAGCAGGGCGATCGGCCGTGCGCCGAGGGCGATCACGTCACGCAGGATTCCGCCGACCCCGGTCGCCGCTCCCTGGAACGGTTCGACCGCCGAAGGATGGTTGTGGGACTCGACCTTGAAGGCGATCGAGTGGCCGTTGCCGATGTCGACCGCGCCGGCGTTCTCGCCCGGACCCATGACTACCCGCGGGCCCTCGGTCGGCAGCGACGCGAGCAGTTTTTTCGAGTGCTTGTAGGCGCAGTGCTCTGACCACAGCAGCGAGAACATCGCCAGCTCGACATCGTTGGGTTCGCGACCCATCTTCGAGAGGATCAGGTCGAACTCGGCGTCGGTCAGTCCGAGCTCGCGGTGCTTTGCCATCGGTTCAGCCACCGGTCGCCCCCGCCGCCAGCGCCGGCCCGCGGAAGATCTTCAGTCCGTCAGTCGTTCCCGAAAGCGGATCGACCGCATGCTCGGGGTGGGGCATCAGGCCGAGCACGTTGCCGGCTTCGTTGGTCACCCCGGCGATATCGTTGAGCGAGCCGTTCGGGTTCTGGCCATCGGCGTAGCGGAAGGCGACCTGTCCGTTGGCCTCGATCTCCTCCAGCATCTCTGGCGGCGCGAAGAACCGCCCGCTCTGGTGCTTGAACGGGATACTGATCCGCTCACCGGCATCGAGCCCGGCCAGCCACGGCGAGTCCGAATCCCCGGCAGTCAGCTCGCCAGGTCGGCAGATGAACCGGGTGCTCTCGTTGGTCAGCAGAGCGCCGGGCAACAGACCCGACTCACAAAGAACCTGAAACCCGTTGCAGATCCCCAGTACCGGCCCACCGTCCGCAGCAAACTCAGCCACAGCCCCCATGGCCGGAGAAAACCGGGCAATAGCCCCAGCCCTCAAGTAATCGCCATAAGAGAAGCCACCCGGCACCACGATCCCGTCCAACCCCGAAAGGTCAGTCTCCTCGTGCCAAACCAACCGTGCGCGTTCCGGGGGAGCAGCGGCGAATCCGCCACCAGCGTCCTGAATGGTGGGGTGGGGGGCATCTTCGGCGACGTTTCGGGTCGAGAAGGAGATGTCCCCCACTCCACCCGCTCCCGCCAGAGATGCGACACCGCAGGCATGGAGCGCGTCGCGTTCGTCGCAGGACCCGGGGAACTGAAGCACTCCCCAGATCACAGGATCTCGATCTCGTAGTCCTCGATCAGCGGGTTGGCCAGCACTTTTCGCAGAGCTGCTCGAGCTGTGAGTCGTCGGCCGCGCGCAGCTCGACGATCCGCCCGACCCGGACGTGCTCGATGCCGTCGAAGCCGAGCGCCGGCAGCGCCCCTTCGACGGCCTTCCCCTGAGCGTCGAGAATGCCCTCCTTGGGCCGGATCAGCACGCGTGCTGAAATCAAAGGGCCTCCCCGGTGATGCGTTCGTATGCCTCGAAGTACTTTTCGCGGGTCTGGGCGACCACCTCTTCCGGCAGCTCCGGCGCCGGCGGGCTGTGGTCCCAGCCGGCGGCGTCGGCCCAGTCGCGGACGAACTGCTTGTCGAAGGAGGCCTGCGCCCGGCCCGGCTCGTATTCGTCGGCCGGCCAGTAACGCGAGGAATCCGGGGTCATCGCTTCGTCGCCGAGCACGATCTCGGCCCCGGCGTGGCTGCCGAACTCGAACTTGGTGTCGGCCAGGATGATCCCCGCCCCGGCGGCATGGGCGGCGCCGAACTCGTACAGCTCGATCGAGATCCGCCGCAGGTCCTCCATCAGGGTCCGGCTGCCGACGATCTCGGCGGCCCGCTCGAAGTCGACGTTCTCGTCGTGGTCTCCGAATTCAGCTTTGGTCGCGGGCGTAAAGATCGGCGCCGGCAGGCGGTCGGACTCCTTCAGACCCGAGGGCAGCCCGACCCCGCAGACCGAGCCGGTCTCCTGGTACTCCGTCCAGCCGGAGCCGGAAAGGTAGCCGCGGACCACACACTCGACCTGGTACATCTCCAGCCTCCGGACGCGGATTGCCCGCCCGGCAACCTCGTCCGGTACGTCAGTCGAGATCAGGTGATTGGGGACGATCCCCCCGGTCCTGCCGAACCAGAACAGCGACATGCCGGTCAGTACACGGCCCTTGTCCGGGATCGCATTCGGCATGATCACGTCGTAGATCGAGACCCGATCCGAAGCGACCAGGAGCAGGTCGTCGCCGAACTCGTAGACATCGCGGACCTTGCCGGAAGAGTGGAGTCGCAGATCGTCGATTGAGAAGCCCATAGTGAACCCCGATGCTACCCGCTCGATAAAGAGCAATCCCTGCCGGCTCCGCGTCCCCCGGCAGGCTCACCCCCGGATCGGGGGTATCCTTGCCCGTCATGACGCTGATACGTGCCGGACTCAGGGCTTCGCTGATCATTCTCTCCGCCTTCGTGGCACTCGGTGGGGTGGCCGCGGTGCCGGCTGCTGCGGCCGTGCCGCAATGCACCGGCACCGTTTCCAAGTCGGTTCTGTATTCGGACCTCGGCAGGCTGGAGTCGGTGATTGCCGGCGGTGCGGGCCGTCTTTACGTCTCCCTCGACCCGCCTGACCTGAGCCCGAGCCGACTGATCTCGATCGCTCGTCCCGGAGCGCCGCCGCGTACGGTCGCCGACGGCCCGGACGGGCCGGGCGGCCTGGCCTGGGACAGGCGTCGCCTGCTCTGGGGATACGGCAATTCGCTTGAGAATGGCGAGGTCGGCGACGAAAATCCGGCCGCGGGTCTCTACCGGGTCAACCTCACGAACAGCAACCGGTCAGTCGTTTCGGACCGCCTCGGTATGGCCAACGGAATCGCGAGGGCATCCAACGGTGCGATCTTCGCCTCGAACAACATGGGCATGAAAATCGACCGGATCTCTCCGTCGGGAACCACGGTCAACGGATGGGCGACGCTCGACAGTGCGAACGGCCTGGTCATCAGCCGGAACCAGAAGTACCTCTACGCCGCTCAGACCTTCGCCGAGCCGTCGGCGATCTCGCGGATCGAGATCGCCAACCCCGCCAACGTCACCACCTGGGCCACCACCGATGGCGTGATCACCGGCAACCCGGTCTTCGACGGTCTGACCCGTGACCGGAAGGGCAACCTCTACGTTGCCGCCTGGGCCGCGGGCGAGGTCTGGAAGATCGACTCCAGGGGGAGGTTCTGCGTGCTTGCCACCGGTCTCGGCCGCCCTTCGTCGCTCACCTTCGGACTGGGCAAGAGCGGCTTCCGGGCGGGCAACCTCTACACGGTCAGCTTCAACGGTGAAGTGACCGAGATCAAAGGTGCCGTTTCGGCTACTTACCCCGCAGGCTGAACCGGGGGACGCCACATCATCCAGAGCGGTATCCCGGGCGCCGCTTCGACCCGTGTGACCAGTTCGAACCCGAACCTTCCGTAAAACGGCAGGTTGTCTGCGGTCTGGGTTTCGAGCCAGACCCCGACACCCTCGTTGTCCGCCCGCTCGAGTCCGGGGGCGATCAGCGCCGACCCGTGGCCGAGGCCCTGGCTGGCCGGCTCGACCGAGAGAACCGAGAGGTACCAGTGAGGCTCGTCCGGCCAGTGCGACTTGACGAGCTCGCTCAGCCGGGTCACCTTGCCGACTGACGGAAGTCCTTCGGGGAGAAACGGCAGCGCTTCAGCCAGCTGATCGCGAAACGAAAGGTCCTTTGTTCCGGGTGGGAACCAGAGTGAGGCTCCGGTGCCGGCCGCAGTCATCCAGGCAGAGTGGCGGCGCATGAAGATCTGGCGGATCATCCAGCGGTAGCTGCGCTTCTCCACCCTCGCCCTGGCCCGGTCACCCGGTATCAGCCAGGCCCAGATCTCGTTGTTCTGGAACCCGCGGGCAATCGCATCTGCCGCGACGCGTGCCTGGCCGGCAGTCTCGACTCTGGCTACTGCGGGCGGCGTGGCCGTGGCATCGGTCATTCGGGCGGACCCATGTCCTCAGGAAGCGGATGCGGGTTCTGCTTCGCCCATTTCGTGATCCCGCCGGAGCCCGAGATCACGTCTCCACCTTTGATCACGAGGATCGGCACCTCAGGGGCGCCGCTGAGCGCCATGACCGCTGCCCGGTCACGGGAGCGGCTGCGCCAGGTCCAGGGCATGAGCCGGTAGCCGCCGACGACCTCGATCTCGAACTCGTGGCCCGCTTCATGCAGCGCCTTTCCGGCTTTGGCACAGGGGTGCATCGCGCCGGGTCCGGAGGTCTTCTGGCCACAGGTGTAAAGGGTCATCGCGCTCATCGCATTTCCTCCAGCCGCTCGAAGATCGTCGGCAGATGGGTCAGGTAGGCGTCGTAATCGAAGATCACGTCGAGGTCCAGCTCCGGCGCCGCCGCCCCGATCAGCTCGCGGAAGTGGGTGCCGGTGTCGAAGGCTTCATGGGCCGCGGCCTGGACCGTGCGGTAGGCGTCGTCCCGGGTCATGCCGGACTCGACCAGCGCGGTCAGTGCCCGCTGGCTGAACAGAGCGCCGTGGGTCAGCTCGAGGTTGGAACGCAGCCGGTCGGTGTGGACGACCAGCCCCGAGACGACCTGGGTCACCAGGTACTGCATGTAGTCGAGCGTGATCGTCGCGTCGGGCAGAATCACCCGCTCGGCGCCGGAGTGAGAGATGTCGCGCTCGTGCCACAGCGCTACGTTTTCGAGGGCGGTCTGGTTGTAGCCGCGAAGCAGCCGGGCCAGGCCGGTAAGCCGCTCGCACCGGATCGGATTGCGCTTGTGCGGCATCGCCGAAGAGCCCTTCTGCTGGCCGGATGCGAACGGCTCCTCGGCCTCGCGGACCTCGGTCCTCTGAAGGTGACGGATCTCGGTCGCGAAGCGCTCGATCCCGGCCCCGGCGATCGCGATCGCCCCGAGTAACTCGGCGTGGCGGTCGCGCGGCACCACCTGGGTCGCGATCTGCTCGCGCTCGAGCCCGAGGGTCTCCATCACCCGGGCCTCGATCTCCGGCGGAACCGAGGCGTACGTGCCAACGGCCCCGGAGAGCTTGCCGATCGCGCACTGCTCGACCGCGTGCTCGAGCCGGGCGACGTTGCGGTCGGCCTCGAAGGCGAATCCGGCCAGCCGCAGACCGAAGGTGGTCGGCTCGGCGTGGACGCCGTGGGTGCGGCCGACGCAGAGCGTGTCGCGGTAGTCGAAGGCCCGGTCGATCAGCGCGCCGCGGTAAGCCCTGGCGCCCTCGACCAGGATCTCACCGGCATCGGTGATCTGGGTCGCCAGGGCGGTGTCGAGCACGTCGGAGGAGGTCAGGCCGTAATGGATCCAGCGGCCCTCTTCACCGACCGAGGAAGCGACCTCGTCGATGAAGGCGGCGACGTCGTGGTTGGTCACCCGCTCGCGTTCGTTGACCGCCTCCACGGTGAAGGCGGCGCGCTCGCGGCAAGCGGCGGCAGCTTCGGCCGGAACCACACCTTCGGCCGCCCAGGCATCGGTCGCGGCCAGTTCGACCTTCAGCCACGCGTCCATCTTCGCCTGCGGGGTCCAGACGGATCCGATCTCGTCTCTCGTGTAGCGCTCGATCATCTGATCTGTCCTTCGGTTCGGGCCCGGTAAACGTGCGGGCGGGGAGGGGTGGCGAAGCTGAGGCTCATACGTTGATGATGCGGGAGGCGAGGATGCCGGCGTTACGAGCCCCGTTGATCGCCACGCAGGCGACCGGCACACCCTCCGGCATCTGGACGATCGAAAGCAGCGCGTCCAGGCCGCCGAGCGCCTCGCCCTTCAGCGGTACGCCGATTACCGGGAGGTCAGTGTGGGCCGCGGCGACACCCGGCAGCGCCGCCGACATGCCGGCCCCGGCGATGATCACACGCAGGCCGCGCATCCGCGCGTTGCCGCAGTAGTCGACGACCATCTCCGGCGCCCGATGGGCCGACATCACCCGCACTTCGAAGATGATCCCCGCCTCGTCCAGAGCCTGTCCGGCCGGGCGCATCTTCTCCTTGTCGGTCTCGGAGCCCATGATGATCCCGACCTGCGGTAGATCGACCTCGATCTCCTGGAAGAGCTCCTCGACCGAGGCCAGCGTCTGGGCCTCCGGTGAATCGGGTGTTTCGCTCACGTCTCTTTCCCTTCGGCGCGCCGGACCGCTCTCTCGGCGATATCGGTGCGTATCTGCTTGCCGTCGAATTTGACTGATTCGGCAGCATCGTATGCGCGACGGCGCGCGGTCGCCGGATCCGGACCGGTTCCGGTCAGGTTGAGCACCCGCCCGCCGGCGGTAACGATCCGCCCGCCCAGCTCGACCGTACCCGCGTGAGTGACCTCGGCGCAAAGAGCCGCCTCTTCAAGACCGGTAATCACGTCTCCCTTGGAAGCAGACTCGGGGTAGCCCGCAGAAGCGAGCACCACGGTAACCGCCCACTCGTCGCTGAACTCGACCTCGGAGTTGGCGAGTCCACCTTCTACCGTGGCCTTCATGAACAGGTCGACCAGATCTGACTTCAATCGGGGCAGGACGGCCTGCGTCTCGGGATCACCGAAGCGCGTGTTGTACTCAAGCACCTTCGGGCCGTCGACGGTCATCATCAGACCGGCATAGAGCACCCCGTGAAACGGCGTTCCACGCCGGGCCATGAGGTCGACGATCGGCTGGTGGACATGTTCGCTGAGCTCGGCAAGCTGTTCGGAGGACACCGTCTGGACCGGTGAGTAGCTGCCCATGCCGCCGGTGTTCGGGCCGGTGTCGCCGTCGCCGATCCGCTTGTAGTCCTGGGCCGGGGTCAGCGGGATCGCCCGCTCCCCGTCGCAGAGCGCCAGCAGCGAGAGCTCCTCGCCTTCGAGGAACTGCTCGAGCAGGACTTCGGTCTGGCCGAAGCGCTGCTCGGTGAAGAAGATGTCGACCGCCCCGCGGGCTTCGGCCTCGGTCTCGCAGATCAGCACGCCCTTGCCCGCGGCCAGCCCGTCGGCCTTGAGCACGGTCGGGTAGGCAGAGCAGGCGATCTGCTCAAGCGCCTCGTCGCGGTCGCGCAGCACGGCGTAACAGGCGGTCGGGATCCGCGCCTCCTTCATCGCCTCCTTGGCGTAGGTCTTTGAGCCTTCAAGTTGAGCGGCACCGCGCTGAGGCCCGAAGGCGGCGATCCCGGCGGCGATCAGACCGTCAACGACGCCGACGACCAGCGGTGCCTCCGGCCCGACGACGACCAGATCGATCCCGTGCTCACCCGCCGCCTCGACCACTGCCGAAACGTCAACCGGGTCCAGGTCCGGCAGGCAGGTGGCATCGGCCGCAATTCCGGGGTTACCGGGCGCGCAGAACAGCTCGGGGGTCTGCGGGGAGCGAGCCAGCGCCTTGACGATCGCATGCTCCCGGCCGCCCCCTCCGAGGACGAGTATCCGCAACTTGACCCTGCTGCTAGAGGACTTCGGCGAGCTTCTCGGCCGAGATCGCGGTCAGGGTCTGACTGGTCATCGTGCCGCGAGAACCCATCTCGATCGACACCTTGGCCATGATCTCTTCCGATGGTGCCTCGATCACGGTGATGAAGTCGTACTGGCCGAGCGTTGTGTACTGGGCGACGACCTTGGCTCCGAGCGCTTCGACCTCGTGGTTCACCTCTCCCACTCGTCCCGGATTGGCCTTCAGCGTCTTGACTCCGTCGGCGGTCAGGTTGGTCAGCATCACGTAAGTGGGCATCGAGGTCCTCTCTGTGGAATTGATCGAATCTGCCCGCAGCATAACCCCGCCGAACTGGCAAGTATCCGCACCCTCAGCCGGGGCCGATCGCCGCCAGGAATCCAGGAGCAGACCTTCTCGGTCTTCTGGCAAGTATCCGCACCCTCAGCCGGGGCCGATCGCCGCCAGAAGACCGCGGCGAGGGCGGCGATCGATCAGGCGCCGAAGCCGGCGTGGATGTGGCTCTGGTGGTCGGCCATCGCGAAGGCCGGCCCGAGACCGTCGAGGTCGTAGCCGTAGATCAGTTCGGTCGGCTTGGCACCTTCCGGCAGGCCGGCGAGGATCCTCCCGACCTCGGAACACGGGCTGCTCAGCGACATGTCCGCGCAGGAGACCCCGTTGACCGCGGCGATGTCAACCGCCCGGCCGTAGTAGTGATTGGAGACGTTGCCGCTGGCGGTCATCATGCCGTGGTCGGAGCGCAGCGAGGAGATCGTCAGGCTGTAGCGCTGGGTCAGCAGGGCCAGAAGGTTGATCACGCGGCGGTCGATCATGCCGGAGCGGATGTCGTTGGCGGCGGTCTCGTTGAGAATCTCGAGGTTGTCCCAGTTGATCTCGGTCGCGTTGGTGGTCGGCTGCGGATAGGCGATGTTCCAGGTGGTGTCGGCGGTATCGCACTTGCCGGCGATCCGGTCGGCCTCGCGCATCGCAGCCTCGACGTACCAGGCGGCGTGGTTGTGCTCGAACAGCCCGGCCTCCAGCCGCCCGTTCGACCACATCATCCGGGCGAAGGTGGCGATGCCGTCCCAGGGCTCGTCCCGGACCACATAGCCATCGTCACTGCCGTCGACCCCGTAGGTCTTCCACTGCTCGGCGCTGAGGCCCATCGGTCCGGTCTCGGCGAGCTGCTGAGCGGTCATGCCGCGGCCGTAATCGGACTCGAGCCGGGCCACGGCGGCCAGGGTCCAGATCCCGCGCTGGCCGAGCTCGTAACGCGATGCTGCGGCTTCGAAGCCGCGCAGGTAGTAGCTGGGGACCTCGAGCAGACGTTGCTCGTCCGGCTTGCAGGAGGTGAAGACCTTGAGCTCGCTGTCGACCGTGGTCGTGTCCTGCAGGGCGCCGTAACAGGTGGCCCTGTCGAGGACGTCCGTGACGTACCAGTCGGCGCGGTTGTAGGCGAAGATTGCGTCGTACCACTGGTCCGGGGCTCCGGAGGCGCTGAGGTAGTTGGCGGCCGAATGGATCGCGTCGCGGGCGTTGTACGGGTCGGCCTCGCCGTCGCCATCTCCATCGACTCCGTAGGCGCCCCAGGTCGGCGGCATGAACTGCATCCACCCGATCGCGCCAGCGCTCGAAGTGACTTGGTTCAGTCGGCCAAAGTCGGTCTCGATCCGGTTGATCGCGGCGAGGATCTGCGGCCCGCGCTCGCCGAGGCCGTAGCGCCGCGCGGCCTCGATGTAGATCGGGATCAGGTTGCGGGGCGGCCCGGCGCTGCCGTCGCAGGCGGGCACCGGGGTCGAACTTCCGGACAGCCCGAGATTGGGGTCCACCGTGATTGAGAGCGGGGGTCCGTCAGGTCGCACGTCGACCGGGTTCTCCGGGTTGGACTGGGAAGGCTTCGGCTTCGGTCGCTGGGGACCGTCTGGCCGGCTGCCGCCGTTGTTACCGTTGCCGGCATCTGGCTTGGCCGAGCCGTTGTTCCCGTCCGGAGCGGTCGGGCCGATCGGCTGAGGCTTCGGTTGGACCGGCTTGACCGGAATGCTCGGGCCAGTGGGTCCGCTCGGGCCGGTGCCCGGCTGCGGAGCGGTCGAGGCCGGCGCGTCGGTGATCGGCGGGCTGCCGTTCGCGAGCGAGGCGTGGCCGGTCGCCAGCATCGCTCCGACCGAGATAGTCGCCAGGGCTGTGCGGAAGCGTCCCACGCTAGCCCCGGACCTCGCTGACCAGCCAGCCGCCGTCGGCCCGCATCATGGCGAGCCGCAGTTCACTGGTCGCGCCAGAGCGCATCAGGGAGACGCTGACCTCGATCCGGTCACCGTCGGTCTTGCCGGCGACCACGTTCATCACGCTGGCCTTCGGTACCTGGCCGTTTGACGGCAGGCGCGGCGGGTCCTGCTTAAGCTCTCGGGCGAGCTTCGCTGTTGCGGTGTCGCGCAACTCGCGGGTCGCTTTGCGCTCACCGATCTCGTAGCCAACAAAACTGTCGGCGAAGCCGTGGGCGACCTTCAGCGGTCCGCCCTCCGGGGCCGGGGCCGGTCGGACCACCGTGGCCGGGAGTCCCGCGGCGGCCGAACCGGAATCGGACTCGCCCTGGCCGGTGTCGCCGGTCGAACCGGAGTTTGAACCCTCCTGCGGAGAGAAGTCGGGCACCACACCTTCGAGGGTCTCGTCTCCGGTCGTTTCGGCCGGAGGGGCGATCGCGGTCGCCGGCGGAGCGACCACGCTCTCTGCGCCAAGCGGGGCTTCGGCAACGACCGGAGCGGAATCCGGCGGATTCGCCTGGTCGTAGAAGTAAACGGCCGCGACGACCGCACCGGCGGTGATGCAGACCATCGCAGTAGCACCGATGTAGGCGAGCGGGCTGCGATGGCTGAGGGCAGTTCTGATGCGGCGGAAGGAATCGGAGAGCGGCCAGAGAACATGCTTCTCGAAGAGCCACCAGGCCTGCTTCAGGAGGAACGAAAGCCCGCTGGGCGCGTCAGCGGGCTGCGGCTCATCCGGCCGCGGCTCGCTCAGGGGGTCTTGCTTGGTTTCATCGTTCATATGTTCCAGACGCGGACCCTGCGGCCTTCGTAGATGCTGAAGAGTATTGCTTCAACCCTTCAGGGCTTGTAAAGATCCGGTGTACCGGGAAGATTTCTGCAGAGAAACGGTCCGTACCGGCCGCCGCTGCGCCCTCAGTCCGGGCTGAAAGTCAGCTCGCCGTCCTCGGCGCCGACCGTCACCCGGTCGCCCTCGGTGAACTCGCCTTCGAGGATCTTCAGCGCCAGTTTGTCGATCAGCCGTTTCTGGATCACCCGTTTCAACGGTCTGGCTCCGTAGCTCGGGTCGTAGCCGAGGTTGCCGAGCAGGGTCTTCGCGTCATCGGTCAGTTCGACCTCGATCTCGCGCTCGGCGACCCGGCGGATCAGATTGTCGATCTGCAGGCCGACGATCTCGCCGATGTCGTCTTTGGAGAGCCGATGGAAGATCACCGTGTCGTCGATGCGGTTGAGGAACTCCGGCTTGAAGGTGGTCGCCAGGACCTCTTCGACCCGCTCGCGGATCCGTTCATCGACCGTCTCGCCGGCGATCTCCTGGCTGCCCACGTTCGAGGTCATGATCAGCACCGTGTTGGCAAAGGACACGGTCCGGCCCTGGCCGTCGGTCAGCCGACCGTCGTCCATCAGCTGCAGCAGTGTGTTGAAAACGTCCGGGTGGGCCTTCTCGATCTCGTCGAGCAGGACCACGGCGTAAGGCCGGCGGCGGACCGCTTCGGTCAGCTGGCCGCCCTCTTCGTAGCCGATGTATCCGGGCGGGGCACCGACCAGGCGCGAGACCGTGTGTTTCTCCATGTACTCGGACATGTCGAGCCGCACGATCGCCTGCTCGGAATCGAACATGAACTCGGCCAGTGCCTTGGCCAGCTCGGTCTTGCCGACTCCGGTCGGGCCGAGAAAGAGGAAGGAGCCGATCGGCCGGTTCGGGTCGGCCAGGCCGGCCCGCGAGCGCCGCAGCGCGTTGGCCACGGCGCTGACCGCCTCGGACTGTCCGACCACACGCTCGTGCAGGCGGTCCTCCATCTGGACCAGCTTCTCCACCTCGCCCTCCATCAGACGGGTCACCGGGATGCCGGTCCACTTGGCTACGACCTCGGCCACGTCCTGCTCGGTGACCTCCTCGGTCAGCATCGTCGTGCCTTCGGCGTGGAGCTTGCCCAGCCTTGACTCGGCCTCGGCGGCTGCCGTCTCAAGTTCGGGTATTTCGCTGTAGCGCAGCCGCGCGGCCCGCTCGAGGTCCGCGTCGCGCTCGGCCCGCTCGGCCTCGCGGTTTGCCTCCTCCAGCTTCACCTTCGACTCCTTGATCGCGTCGATCAGGCTCTTTTCCGACTGCCAGCGTGCCTTCATTCCGCTCGACTTCTCGACCAGCTCGGCCAGTTCCGCTTCCAGTGCTTCGCGGCGTCCCTTCGAGGCTTCGTCAGTTTCAGCCTTCAGCGCCTCGCGCTCGATTTCCAGCTGCTGGATTCGCCGCTCGACCTCGTCGATTTCGGTCGGCATCGAGTCGATCTCGATCTTCAGCCGCGAGGCCGACTCGTCAATCAGGTCGATCGCTTTGTCGGGCAGGAAGCGGTCGGCGATGTAGCGCTCGGACAGGGTGGCTGCCGCGATGATCGCCGAGTCGGCGATGCGAACGCCGTGGTGAACTTCGTAGCGCTCTTTCAGTCCGCGCAGGATCGCGATCGTATCCGGCACATCGGGCTCGCCCACGTGGACCGGCTGGAAGCGCCGCTCGAGCGCCGCATCCTTCTCGATGTGCTTGCGGTACTCATCGAGCGTGGTCGCGCCGACCGCGCGCAGCTCGCCGCGAGCCAGCATCGGCTTGAGCAGGTTGGCCGCGTCGACGGCGCCTTCGGCTGCGCCGGCGCCGACGATCGTGTGAAGCTCGTCGAGGAAAAGCACGATCTGACCCTGGGCATCCTGGACTTCGTTCAGCACAGCCTTCAGCCGCTCCTCGAACTCGCCGCGGTACTTCGAACCGGCCAGCAGCGATCCCATGTCGAGAGAGATCACCCGGCGGTCGCGCAGGCTTTCGGGCACGTCACCGGAGACGATCCGCTGGGCCAGGCCTTCGACAATCGCGGTCTTGCCGACGCCCGGCTCGCCGATCAGCACCGGGTTGTTCTTGGTTCGGCGGGAGAGCACCTGGATCACCCGGCGCACCTCCTCGTCGCGGCCGATCACCGGGTCGAGCTTGCCGGACTCGGCGTCCGCGGTCAGGTCCTGGCCATATTTCTCCAGTGCCTGGACCTGGTCCTCCGGATTGGGGCTGTCGACTTTGTGGGGGCCGCGCACTTCGCCGATCGCCTTGGACAGAGAATCGCGGTCAGGCAGAACGTCCGCCAGGCCGGTCTTCGAGTCAGCGATCGCCAGCAGCAGGTGCTCGGTCGAGATGTACTCGTCGCCCATCCCGGCCATCTCGCCTTCAGCCCGGCGCAGCACCTCGACCAGTGAGGAAGAAGGCCGCGGCTCGGCGTGGCCGTCGTCGCTGAGGCGTGGCAGGTCGGACATCGCGGCGCGAGCCCGGCTGCGGATCGAGCCGAGGTCAGCGCCAAGCTTGCCGAGCACCGCCGGGACCAGCCCGTCCTGCTGCTCGAGCAGAACGACCAGCAGATGCGCCGGTGCGACTTCCGTGTTCGAGTTGGCGGTAGCAAGCCGCTGCGCATCGGCTACGGCTTCCTGGGACTTGACTGTAAAACGATCTGGCTGCATTGCTAGAGAGATTCCTTCCGGGGTCTCCTGGATGAATGGTCGATCTGGATGCGAACGGTTCGCGGGGAGCGCGGAATTGAACTCTCGTAGGCGCCGTAGGGCACGATTTCGACGTTTGCCCTGTCGCCGCTGCGGGCCATTTCAGCAATCACCCGGCGCTCCAGTTCGCGGGAGCGGGCTCGCATGCTCTTGAGTTCAGCCCGCAGCGCCTCTACCTTCGCTTCCATCTTCAGAACGGTCACGACTCCGGCCAGGTTGAGCCCTTCCTCGGTGGTCATGCGCTGGATCCGGCGCAGAAGTTCGACGTCGCGCTGTGAATAGAGGCGGGTGTTCTTCGGTGAGCGCTTGGGCTCGATCAGCCCTTTGGCTTCGTAGATGCGCAGGGTCTGGGGGTGCATGGCGGCCAGCTCGGCGGCGACCGAGATCATGAAGACTCCCTGCTCATCGTCGATCGTAACCTCGACTCTGGTACTCCGCCGCGGGCTCATCACGAACCTCCTCCGGACGGCGTTCCAGCCCGGGCCCGTCGCAGCAGTTCGGCTCGCGGATCGGCCCCGTTCATCGTTTCGGCGAGCTGGTCAACCGCCCGGCGCTGGTCGTCGGTCAGGTCGGTCGGCACGACGATCTCAAGCCGGTAGCGGATGTCGGCACGGGTCTTGGAGCTGGTCCGAGGCGGACCCTCGCCCTTCAGTCGCTGGATCGAGCCATGCTGGGTACCGGGCTTGACCCGGATCCGCTTGCTGCCGCTCAGGGTCGGCACTTCCACCGTGCCGCCCCGCAGCGCCTCGGTCACGGTGATCGGCACCGTGACCTCAAGGTTGCCGTCGTCGAGCCTGCGGAAGACGGGGGAGGGCGCGACCTGGATCGTCACGAACAGGTCACCCGCGGGCGCGCCGCGCTGACCGGCCTCGCCCTTGCCGGCGACCCGGATCCGGGTGCCGTCGCTGACGCCCGCCGGGACGTTGACTTTGTAGCGCTTGGTCTGGTGGGTGACCCCGGATCCGCCGCAGGTGTGGCAGGGGCTGGGGATGTGCTGGCCGGTTCCGCCGCATTCGGGACACGGCTGGCTGATCGAGAAGAAGCCCTGGCCCTGCGAGTCGATGCCGCGGCCCTGGCAGCGGGGGCAGGTCTCGGTTCTGGTGCCGGGCTCGGCGCCGGAGCCCGAGCAGGTCGGACAGGTCTCGGACTTCGGCACGGTCACCGTGATCTGAGTCCCGGCCATCGCGTCGTCGAAGGAGATCCGCACGTCGGTCTCAAGATCCCGGCCGCGCACCGGGTTCCCCCCTGGTCCGCCGCCGCTTCGATTGAAGATGGTCGAGAAGATGTCCCCGATGTCGCCGGTGAAGCGGCCGCCCTGGCCGGCGAACGGCCCGGCAGCGCCGGGCTGTCCGGCACCGAACAGGCCGCCGCCGCTGTCGTAGGTCTTGCGCTTTTCCGGGTCCGAGAGCGTGTCGTAAGCCTGCTGGACCTCCTTGAACCGCTCTTCCGCCTTGGCATCGCCGGGGTTGCGGTCAGGGTGGTACTCGCGCACCAGTTTGCGATGCGCTTTCTTGATTTCGTCAGCCGACGCCTTCTTCGAGACGCCGAGTGATTCGTAGAAGTCCTTTGCCATTGCTCTCGCCCTCCGCCTACTGGCTGACGACCACCCGGGCCGGTCGGATCACGTGGTCGCCGGAGCGGTAACCACGCTGCATCACCTCGACCACGATGCCGGACTCGCCGTCACCGGCCGGGATCGCCTGGAGCGCCTCGTGGAGGTTCGGGTCGAATGCTTCGCCCATCGGGTGGTAGACCTCGACGTCGATCCGCTTCAGCGTGGCGTGGAGGTCGCGGTAAGCGACGATCACCCCCTGGAGGCTGACCGGTGCACCGTCGAGCATGCCGCCGTCAAGCGCGTCGGAGGTGGCGATCCCTTCGTTTTCGAGTACCCGCTCGAGGTTGTCGAGCGCCTCGATCAGGCCCGGAACGACCTCGAGCCGTCCGCGCTTTCCAGCCGCCGCGGTCTCGGCTGTCATACGCCGGCGATAGTTGTCGAAGTCGGCTTTGGTCCGCTGAGCGAGGTTCAGGTACTCGTCGCGCTCGGCCTGGGCCTGGGCGACGAGGTCCTCGGTGTCGTGCTCGACCGCGGCCCCATCCGGCGACTCCCCGGCCCCGTCGGCCGGCTCGGCCTGCGCCTGGTCGGAGCCGGCGTCGGCCGGGGCGCTTGCCCCGGCTTCGGCCGTCTGGTCTTCGTTCAGCTCGTCGCTCACTTGGGTGCTTCTTCCTCGTCCACGACCTCGGCGTCGACCACCTCTTCGTCGTCGGTGCCGGCTTCAGCTCCGTCGCCGTCGGCCGACTGGGCGGCTTCGGCCTGGGCGGCCTCGTAGACCTTCTCCGAGACCTTGTGGAAGGCGGCCTGGAGCTCGTCGGTCCTCGACTTGATCGCTTCGACGTCGTCGGACTCGAGTGCCTCGCGCACCGCCTTGATCGCGCCTTCGATCTCGATCCGGCTGGACTCTTCGACCTTGTCGCCGAGTTCCTTCAGCTGCTTTTCCGAGTTGTAGGCGGCGTTCTCACCAACGTTGCGGGCCTCGGCCAGCTCACGCTGCTTGCGGTCCTCATCGGCGTGTGATTCGGCGTCGTCGACCATGTTCTTGATCTCGTCGTCGGACAGACCGGAGCCGGCTTTGATCTCGATCTTCTGCTCCTTGCCGGTGCCAAGGTCCTTGGCGCCGACGTTGAGGATGCCGTTGGCGTCGATGTCGAAGGTGACCTCGACCTGCGGCATGCCCCGAGGCGCCGCCGGGATCCCGGTCAGCTGGAACTTGCCTAGGCTCTTGTTGTAGCCGGCCATCTCGCGCTCGCCCTGGAGCACGTGGATCTCAACCGAGGGCTGGTTGTCCTCGGCGGTCGAGAAGACCTCCGACTTGCGGGTCGGGATCGTCGTATTGCGCTCGATCAGCTTGGTCATCACGCCGCCCTTGGTCTCGATGCCGAGGGTCAGCGGGGTGACGTCGAGCAGCAGGACGTCCTTGACGTCACCGGCCAGCACTCCGGCCTGGATCGCCGCACCGACTGCGACCACTTCGTCCGGGTTGACGCCCTGGTGGGGCTCTTTGCCGGTCAGCTCGGTCACCTTTTCGCGGACCGCCGGCATGCGGGTCATACCGCCGACCAGCACGACGTGATCAATCTTCGAATCGCCGGCGTCCTTGAGCGCCTGCTTGACCGGACCGACCACGCGGTCGAGCAGCTCCGCGGTCAGCTCGGTCAGCTTGGCCCGGGTCAGCTTGACGTCGAGGTGCTTCGGCTGGCCTTCGACCGCGGTGATGAACGGGATGTTGATCTGGGTCTCCTGGGTGGAGGAGAGCTCGATCTTCGCCTTCTCGGCAGCCTCGTAGAGCCGCTGAAGCGAGTTCTTGTCCTGGGCGAGGTCGACGCCCTGGTCCTTCCTGAACTCGGCGATCAGCCACTCGACGATCGCCTTGTCGAAGTTGTCGCCGCCGAGGTGGTTGTCACCCGCAGTCGACTTGACCTCGAATACGCCGTCACCGATCTCCAGCACCGACACGTCGAAGGTGCCGCCGCCGAGGTCGAAGACGAGGATCGACTGGTCGGTGTTTTCCTTGTCGAGGCCGTAGGCCAGCGCGGCCGCGGTCGGCTCGTTGATGATGCGCTTGACGTCAAGCCCGGCGATCTTGCCGGCGTCCTTGGTCGCCTGGCGCTGGTCGTCGTTGAAGTAGGCCGGGACCGTGACCACGACCGAGTCGACCGTCTCGCCGAGCTTGGCTTCGGCGTCGGCCTTCAGCTTCTGGAGGATCATCGCGCTGATCTCCGGCGGCGAGTACTGCTTGCCGCGGGCGTCGACCCGGACGTCACCGTTGGGGCCGGCTTCGACCTTGTACGGGATCATCGTCTCCTCTTCCTTGACCTCGGCCTCCTTGCGGCCCATGAAGCGCTTGATCGAGAAGATCGTATTTTCCGGGTTCATCACAGCCTGCCGCTTGGCGACCGTGCCGACAAGGCGCTCGTCCTTGTCGTTGAAGGCGACGACCGAGGGGGTGGTCCGTCCGCCTTCCGAGTTTTCCAGCACCGAAGGCTCGCCGCCTTCGAGTACCGCTACGCATGAGTTCGTCGTGCCGAGGTCAATTCCGATTGTCTTTCCCACTGTGCGTCCTCCTGTATTCGTCTGATGTGATGATTCAAGGTTATGAAAATCTAAGTGCGAGTATGTCAGATGTCGGGACGAAGGTCAAGCTTGATGTTTACCCCATGCAAATCAGACACAAACGTCGGTCGGCGGTGACCGGGCAATAAAAAACCCGCCCCTCAAACCAGGGGCGGGTTCTTTTGAGACTGGAAGGCGGCCGGAACCGCCGGGAGCTACGGAGTGATCTTCAGCAGGCTGTAGACGCCGGCGTGGTCGGAGTTCCAGAACCCGTTGACCGGGGCCAGGCCGGTGACCGAGGAGTTGAGCCTCTTCACCTTTGCCGGGGTGTCGGTCAGGATGTGGTCGATGTGCTTTTCGAAGTCCTCAGGACTGCCGTTGTCGGCGGTGAGGATGTCGGCCCGCACACAGCAGCTCCACGGATCGTCGGTGCTGACGTCAACCATGCCGTTGGTCTTCAGGGCGTTGTAAGCGAAGGTATCGCCGCAGAGACCACCGTTGTTGCCGATCAGCGAGCCATCCGTGTTCTGCACGCTCGGACAGGCGGCGTCGATGACTGACTCGTCGTCGGAATTGATGTCACCCGTGAGCACGACCGGCAGGCTGCTCGGACCGATCACGTTCTCGTAGAGCTCCTTGGCCTGTGAGCATCGGATCGAAACCTGGTTGGCGGCAAACTCGGGTGCCGGTGCCGTCATGCAGTCGGTGACCCTGTTCTTGTCGTCACCGAAGGCTTCGAGATGGGTGTTGACGAACTTGAACCACGGGCTGTTTCGGACCTTGGCCTCGACGCTGCCCCAGCCACGGTCGACCGTGACGTCCAGCGCCCCGCCCACACGGGGCGTGTAGATGGTCCCGTAGTTCTCCCCCTCGGCGTTGCGCGTCTGGATGTCCTTGCCTGCCTTGGCCAGGATCACGTCGCGCATGGTCAGACGGCCGTTGACTTCATAGAAGTTCGACAGGTCGCCGTCGTAATCAGCAGGACCCTCGAAGTCGAATTCGGTGGTCACCTTGACCACGCGGTAGCGCTGCTTGCCTTTGTTGAGTTCGTTCATCAGCAGCTGGAGATAGTCGTACGTGACGGTCTTGGTGTTGAAGCCCTCCGGGGGTGTGGACGGTTTCACTTTCGGGGGTCCTGTCCGCCCGGTCCGCCACAGCGCGACTTCCTGCAGGCCGACCAGGTCCGGGGACTTCGAGATGATCTCGGCCGCGAGACCCCTTGCCCTGACCGGGAAGTTGTTGACGTCTACGCTGCGCATGATCTCACCGTTGGCTGCGGCGAACTGCTCGAAGCTGGTCGCCCGAATAGCGGGACCCAGGTCCGCTCCCAGGTACAGGTTGCGGGACATCACGCCGACCTTGCCGCGGTCCCGGAGCGCCTTGGCCTTCGCCGCGGCCTTGCGCTTCAGGGCCTTGACGTTCCTGTTGATGCACTTACGCTTGGCCGTGCCCTTGGCCTTCTTGCACTGCTTCTTTGCCTGGGCGACGAAGTTCTGGCCGGCGTCGGCCGCCGGTGCGCTGACTCCGGATACCGCCATGGCTCCGAGCAGGGCGAGGGTCATGGCTACCGCCACGAAGGCGATTCGGCCTCGCAGGGCGACAAAGGACTGGGCGTTCGCGGGCATCGGTTCTCCTGAGGTAGCAGTGGGTCCGGCCGCTCATCTCCCGGGCCGGGTCTACAGGGTAAACCCCGAGACAGGGATTAAGTAGCGGCGCGGGTCAAAAGGGGAAACTCAGCCGCGGCCTGCGGTCTTGGCGACGAACTCGGCGATCGCTTCAGCTTCGGGGCCGACCATGATGCCCGCCGGCATGCGCCCGGGCACGGTCGGGTCGTCGTAACCGATCTCGATCGCGCTCAGGACCTGGGCCTGAGTGCCCTCGATCTGGCTGGCCGCGTCGGGCCCGGTCGGAGTGCCGGCCGGAGCAAGCTTCTGATCGAGGCCAGGCCCAAAGTCGCCGTACGTTCCGGCTGCGTAGAGCTTGTGGCAGTTGCCGCAGCTGTCGACGAACAGGCTCTGTCCGGACTTCAGGTTTTCCGGAACCTGGGTGCGGCCGTCGGCCGGGTCGCCGTTGCTGATGAAGGCCCAGGCGGGCACACCCACGGCGAGGAAGGCGAGGACAAGACCGAAGATGACGAAAGGTTTCTTACTCATGGACGGGTACCAATATTACCTGTCCGGTGCGCCGCCCGGCCGAAAGGGCACATCCGGCGCAGCCCGCACTCCCCGCAGGCCGGGTTCGGGCGGCACGGTCCGCGGCCGTGCCGGAGCAGGTTCATGTGGAACTCGTAGGAGTCTTGGGGGTCGACCAGGGCCAGCAGTTCGTCGTGGGCCTCCTCGAATCCGGCGTTCGGCCGGAATAGCCCGAGCCGGCCGCCGATCCGGTGGACGTGGACGTCGACCGGGATCTCGGGCAGGTCCCAGGTGAACACCTGAACGCAGGCGGCGGTCTTGCGGCCGACCCCGGGCAGGCCGGTCAGGAAGACCATCGCCTCCTCCCGGGGAGCGGTCTCCAGCCAGTCGAGGTCGAGTCCGGGGCCGATCTCCTCCAGCACCGCCTGGATCCGTGGCGCCTTCTGGCGCGAGAGGCCGCCCGAGCGGATCGCTCGCTCGACCTCCGCGACCGGGGCGTCGCGTACCCCTGCCCAGTCAGAGAAGCCCTCGGTCAGACCGGCGAAGGCCCGGTCCCGGTTGAGGTCGCTGGTCGCCTGGGAGAGGATCGTGCGGACCAGTTCGTCGACCGGTCGGCGGTGGGGCAGATTGATCGGCCGGCCGTACATCTCGCGCAGCCGGTCGCGGATCCGGCGGACCCTCGCCCTGGTTGGCCGGCGCCACTCGGCGCGGCTGACCGGCTCCTGGGATGGCTCGGCCCCGGGGCTCAAGGTCGGGCGCCCCAGACCCGACAGCAGGCGGCCGCGTCGGCGCAGGCCGCCGGCAGGGCCTCGGCTGCACGGGAGAGGTCCCACCCGAGAGCCGCCAGGCCCGCGGCCAGACCGCCCATAAAGGCGTCTCCGGCCCCGAGCGGGCTGACCAGTTCTTCCGGTCGCACCGGAGTCGGCGTGTACGCCCCGGTGGTGGCACCGGCGGTCAGGACCTCGCCCGGACCGTGGGTGACCACGACCAGCGCCGGCCCCAGCGTGGCCAGCGCGTCGGTGGCGGCGCGGGGGTCGGAGGCGCCGGTCAGCAGTTCCGCCTCGGCCCGGTTGCATTTAACCACGGCAGCCGCCGCCGTGAGTTCGAGCCCGAACTCGATCGCCGTCTGCTCTTCCTGCCAACGGCTCGGGCGGTGATTGGGGTCAAGCAGCACCGGGATGCCCAGTTGCCGGGCAGCCTCCACCGCCATGCGGGTTATCTCGCGCTCGGTTTCGCCGACCATCGTGTTCGAGCCGACGACCAGGGCCTGGCAGGCCTCCAGCGCCGGTTCGAGGAATCCGGCCGCCGCCGCCATCACCGGACCCACGTGCTCTCCGTACACCTGGAACGAGGGCTCGCCGTCCTGGTCGAAGACAGCGATCGCCAGCGGCGTATTCGTATGGGGGACGCGGGCCACCCAGGCGGTGTCGACCCCGGCCGCCTCGAGTCCATCCAAGAGCCAGTCTCCCGATCGGTCCCGGCCGACCCCGCCGAGCAGCGCGGCCGGCGCGCCGTGCCTTGCGATGGCGGCGGCAACGTTGGCCGGAGCCCCGCCGTGGTGTGGCACGAACGAGTCGGGGGCCTCGTCCGGCGCGAGGTTTCGCTCGCAGATCAGATCGACGATCGCTTCGCCGAGACTCAGTATTGGCAGCGGTCGATCGATCACGGGGACGGAGCGTAGAAGAATTCGGGCCCCGGATTTACGATAATCGGCCTGTGGTTGCAATCATCGCCCGTATCGGGGCCTGGCTCCCGAGAGGCTGGCGCGATCTTTTCGTACAGCTAGGCCTCTACGTCGTCGCGGACAACGCGTACGAACTTGCGCGCGGTATGGCCGAGGGCAGAGCCAGCCTCGCCTTTGCCAACGGCGAGCGGATCATCGACTTCCAGCGGGCGACCAACACCTTCTTCGAACCGGCAATGCAGTCGCTCATCCTTCCCGAGCAGTGGCTGGTCGACTTTGCGAATCAGATCTACCTGAACAGTCAGTTCACCGTCGCGTCCACCTTCCTGATCTGGATCTACCTGTTCCGAAACGACGCCTACTACTTCCTGCGGAACATGCTGTTCGTCTCGATGGGCCTGGCTCTGATCGGTTACATCGGCTATCCGACGGCGCCGCCGCGAATGTTCCCCGAGTACGGCTTCGTCGACACGATCAACTCCTTCTCCAGCCTCAACCACGACTCGTCCCTGGCCAAGCTGTTCATCAACCCGTTCGCCGCGGTGCCGTCGATGCACTGCGCAGTCTCGATGATGATCGGAGGGACCGGTTTCATGGTCTGTCGCAACCGGTTCGCCCGGGCGTTCTGGGCGTTCTGGCCGTTGCTGGTCGGCTGGGTGACGATCGTGACCGCGAACCATTACTGGTTTGACGTCGCCCTCGGCTGGATGGTCGCCGGGGCCTCGTTCCTGATCGCCGCCCGGGTCATTGCCCACTTCAGACCTGAGGTGTGGGCCTGGAGCCGGGTGGCTGACCACCAGCGCGTCGGCGCCTGAGGCGGATGTGAACCGCCTAACCCCAGGCCGGCGGTTTTTCGCCGCACCGCTCGCGGTCGCCGCCGCGCTTTCGGTCGCTTACCTTGTGACCGCGCCGCTCAGCGCCGATCACGCCGCCCAGCTCTTTCGCACCGAGCTTTTCGAGCAGGCCGGACCGGCGATCTGGAACAACTACTGGTTCGGCGGCCATCACCTGCCGACCTACAGCGTGATCGCACCGGCGCTCGGTTCCTGGATCGGCTTCCGACTGATGGGCGTGGCGGCAGTGCTCGGCACGGTCGCCCTGTTCACTGCGATCGTCTACCGCCACTGGGGCGAGCGCGCCATGGCCGGGGCGGTCTGGTTCTCGGCCGCGGCGACGGTCAGCCTGTTCTCCGGCCGACTGACCTTCGCGCTCGGCGTGCTGCTGGCGATGGCAGCGGTCTTTGCCGCTCAGCGCGGCCGACGGGCGGTCTCGATCCTGCTCGCGCTCTCGGTCGCCCTGGCGAGTCCGGTTGCGGCACTTTTTCTGGCCTGCTGTGGCGCCGCCCACTGGATCGAGTCGTTGACCACCCGCTCCGGCGACCAGCGCGGTCTCGAGCTGGCCACCGCCACATTCCTGACCGCCGGCCTGATGGCCGTGCTCTTCCCCGGCGGCGGCGACGAGCCGTATGTGTGGACCAGTTTCGTGCCGGCGATCGGCCTGACCCTCGCCGCGGCGGCGCTGGTCCCGTCCCGCGAGCGCCTGGTCCGGACCGGGCTGCTGGTTTACGCGGCGGCGCTGGCCGGGGCTTTCCTGATCGACACACCGATGGGCGGCAATGCGAACCGGCTGGGGGTGCTGCTGGTCGGCGCGCTTTTCCTCTGCAGCGCCTGGCCGCTCGCCGCTCGGGAGTGGCGGCTGCGCACGGTCGGGGTAGCGGTGCTGCTGCCACTGCTTGCGCTCTGGCAGTTCTACCCGATGGTCCGGGACCTCCGGCTGGTCAGCGGAGAGCCGGCCGTCGCGGCCTCCTACTACCGGTCGGTAGAGCGGGTCCTGGCACCACTGCTGGAGCAGGAGCCGGCGCGGGTCGAGGTACTGCCGGTTGCCAGCCACTGGGAGTCGGCCCGCCTGGCCCCCGGGATCCCGCTGGCCCGCGGCTGGGAGCGCCAGACCGACCGTCGGCTGAACCGTCTCTTCTATCGCGAGTCCCTGAGCAGCCGCGAATACCGACGTTGGCTGGACGGCCTTGCGGTCGGCTATGTCGCCGTCCCCCAGGGGACCGAGCTCGACTACGCCGCCGAGACCGAGCTTGAGCTGATCGCCTCCGGCCTCCCTTACCTGCAGGAGCTTGACCCGGTGCCAGGCTGGCGCCTGTACCGGGTACTGGGCGCGACTCCGATGGTTGAGCGCCCCGCCCGGCTCACCGGGCTCTCGGCCGACGGCTTTGTCGTCACGATGCCGCAGCCCGGATCTTTCACGGTGCGGGTCAGGTGGACTCCGTACTGGCGGGTGGTGGCCGGCGAAGGTTGCCTGAGCGAGGCCGCTGATGGCTGGACCCGACTGAGTTCGAACAGTCCCGGCGAGGTCCGGGTCCGGGCCCGGTTCAGCCCCGGTGCCCGCTTCGGGCAGCGCCCGGACTGCGGTCCGTAGCCACAAGTCGGCCGATCTCTTCTAAGCTGCCGCGATGGAGTCGTCCTCGTCAACATCGCCCGGCGGTGGCCCAAACGGTAGTCGCAACGGTGCTCAGGAGTTCCGCGATCAGGCCCGCAACCGGCTGATCCAGTCACGGCTCACCCCGAACGCGATCTCGATGGTCGGCCTGGCCGGCAGCCTGATCGCCGTTGTGCTGATCACTCAGGAGATGTTCATCCTCGGTGGCATCGCCTTCATCATCGGCTCGGTCATGGACACGCTCGACGGCCGTTACTCCCGTATGTCGGGCAAGGGCACGCTGTTCGGTGCTTTCCTCGACTCGACCCTCGACCGGATCAGCGAGGGCATCGTGATCACCGCGATCGCCTGGTACTTCGCCGAGTCCGGCGACTCGCTGGCCGCCGCGGCCTGCGTCTACGCGGTCCTCGGCTCGCTCATGGTCTCCTACACCCGCGCCCGTGCCGAGGCCCTCGGGGTCGAGTGCACGGTCGGACTGGCGACCAGGCCGGTACGAGTGGTGATACTTTCGATCGGCATCCTTTTCGCCGAAGGCATGGGCCTCGGGGACTTTGAGCTACTCGCGCCTGCCATATATGTGATGGCTGCGCTCACTACCGTTACCGTGATCCAGCGCGTCTGGCACGTGCGGCGGGCTCTGATCGCCGAGACCTGACCCCGGACAATCTTCGATTGCGGTGTAACCCCTGACCCGTTTCAGTGTCATTGGGGCTCGCAATGAAACCAGGAGGAATAACCAACTTATGAGCAAGAGCAACGGATCAAGCGAAAACGGCGCCGACCGCCGCGACGACAAGGTCCGCGTAGCGATCGTCGGAGTCGGCAACTGCGCCAACTCCTTCATCCAGGGCGTCGAGTACTACAAGGACGCCGACCCGGACGATCAGGTCCCCGGCCTCATGCACGTCGATCTTGGCGGCTACCACGTCAAGGACATCGAGTTCGTGGCGGCCTTCGACATCGACCAGGAGAAGGTCGGCAAGGACCTTTCCAAGGCGATCTGGTCCGGCCAGAACAATACGATCAAGTTCTGCGACGTGCCGAAGATGGGGATCAAGGTCGAGCGCGGCATGACCCTCGACGGCCTCGGCAAGTACCTCAAGCAGAGGATCACCAAGGCTCCCGGCCCGACCGCCGACATCGTCGGCATCCTCAAGGAGACCAAGGCTGATGTCATGGTCTGTTACCTGCCGGTCGGATCCGAGGACGCGGTGAAGTGGTACGTCGAGCAGGCGATCGCCGCCGGCGTCGGCTTCGTCAACTGCCTGCCCGTCTTCATCGCCCGCGAGGACTACTGGGGCAAGCGCTTCGAGGCGGCCGGCCTGCCGATCATCGGTGACGACATCAAGTCCCAGGTCGGCGCGACGATCGTCCACCGCCAGTTGGCCCGGCTCTTCCACGAGCGTGGCGTCGAGATGCAGCACACCTCGCAGCTCAACGTCGGCGGCAACATGGACTTCTTCAACATGCTCGAGCGCGAACGGCTCGACTCGAAGAAGATCTCGAAGACCAACGCGGTCACCTCGATCATGGGCACCGAACTGCCCGACGAGGACGTCCACGTCGGCCCCTCGGACTACGTGCCGTGGCTGACCGACCGCAAGTGGGCCCACATCCGCCTCGAGGGCAAGTCCTTCGGTGACGTGCCGCTCAACCTCGAGCTGAAGCTCGAGGTCTGGGACTCGCCGAACTCGGCCGGCGTCGTGATCGACGCCGTCCGGATGATCAAGCTGGCGCTCAACAACGGCATCGCCGGCCAGCTCGATGGCCCCTCCAGCTACCTGATGAAGTCGCCGCACAACCAGCGCCCCGACGACGAGGCCCGCGCCCACACCGAGAAGTTCATCGCGGCCAACGCCCTGGGCAAGGGTGGCTCACCGGTCGCCGGCACCAAGACGGTGGCGGAGTCCGGCTCCGAGGCCTGAGGCCGCCACGGCCGCCTTAGTCCGATCCATTTTCCGAAGCGCCCGCGAGTCGGGCGCTTCGGCCTTCCGGCATGGCTGAACCACTCTCGATAGCGCAGTTCACTCCCTTCCCCTGGAGCGAAAAGGGGGAGATCAACGGCTACGTTGACCGGCTCTCCCGCGAGCTCGCAGGCCGCGGCCACTCGGTCGTGATCGCCGCCCCGTCCGGCGGCCGCGAAGGCGTCGTCGATGCCCGCGAGGTCATGTCCGGACTGTCGTCGGACCCGGAGCTGCTCTTTGACCCGGGCGGTCAGCCGCGGGTTGTTTCGATGGGCGGGGTGCCGTTGCCGCGCGGGTCTGGCAAGCGGCCGGCGCCGGTCTCGGTCGACGTCGGCAACCGGATCGAGGACCTTCTGGGAACCGCGCGCTTCGATATCGTCCACGTGCACGATCCGTTCCTCCCGGGCTTTTCCTCGAACGCGCTGCGGCACTCCTTTTCGCTCAACGTCGGAACCTTCCACCAGACCGCCGAGCGGCCGTTTGCGACCCAGGTCGCGAGGCCGCTGCTGGAGATGTTCTTTGGCCGCCTCGACGCCCGCACCGCCTCCTCAAGGGCGGCGGCGAAGCTGCTCGGCCGCTACTTCCCCGGTGCCTACGATCTGAGTCCTCCCGGGATCGATCCCGTTGCTCCCGCTCAGGAGTCCGACGGGCCATTGCGGATTGCGTTCTCGGACGGGGAGGAAAAAGGCGCGATGCGCACCTTCCTGCGGGCGTTGCGGCGACTGCCGGCAGACCTGAACTGGACCGCGACGGTCTGGTCGGAGGAGCCTGGCGAGGTCGTGCTCCGGGTCTCGAAGACGATCCGGGACCGGATCAAGGTAATCGGTCCGGATCAGGCCTCGCTGGCCGGGCTGCTCTCCCACAGCCACATTTTCTGCGGCGCGTCTTCCGGGTCCCGTCCGGTTCCGGCTGCGGTCCGCCAGGCGATCGCCGCGGGCGCCGTACCGGTGACCACGACGATCGCCCGTTACACCGAACTGGTCGGCGACGGCCAGCGCGGCCGGCTTTTCCCGGTCGGTGATCCGGACACGCTCTGCGGCCAGATCTGCCGGCTGGGCGAGGATCGCATTGAGCTCGCCCGGCTGAAGCAGGCCGGGGCCGAAGCTGACCTCTCCCCGACCTGGGACGAGGCGGTCGACGGGATCGAGGCCACCTACCGCCGCCTTACCGCCCGCCGGCAGGACCCGACCGGCAAGCCCGAGGTTCGCGCCCGGCTGAAGCAGCGGCCGCTGATCGACGTCGACCTGCACATGCACACCGACCACTCCTCCGACTGCGCGACGCCGGTCGAGGTGCTGGTCGAGACCGCCCGCGACCGCGGCTTCGGAGCGATCGCGGTGACCGATCACAACGAGGTTTCCGGCGCCTTCGCCGCGGCCGAGTTCGCCGAGGGGATCGAGGACTTCAAGATCATCATCGGCGAGGAAGTCAAGACCGCCGAGCAGGGCGAGGTGATCGGCCTGTTCATCAAGGAGAAGATCCCCCGCGGGATGACCATGGCCGAGACGATCGCCGAGATCCGGCGCCAGGGCGGCCTGGTTTACGTGCCGCATCCGTTCGACCGCATGCACTCGGTTCCCGACTACGAGAACCTGCTTGACATGGTCGAGGAGATCGACTTCATGGAGGTGTTCAACCCACGGGTCGCGGTCACCTCGTTCAACGAGGAGGCCGAGCGCTTCGCCCGCAAGTACAACATCATCCCGGCGGCGGGCTCCGACAATCATGTCGCTCAGGGCCTCGGTTCGGTCCGGGTCCGGCTGCACGACTTCGACGGTCCCGAGGAGTTCCTCGAGGCGATGCGGGATGCGGAGATCACCCGTCGCCACAAGAATCTTGTCTACGTCCAGGCGCTCAAATTTCTACAGACGACCGGCCGCCCGAAGGCGCCGAAGCGCTCTGTGCCTGAGGCCAAACCGGTCCGCGGCGGACGGCAGAAGCAGCGCGGTACGAAGCGCCCGGCCGGCAAGAGCTGATGCAGGGCGGCGCCGATAAAGGAAGCCCGCCCAAAGCGTCAAAGAAAGCATCAGCGATGCCTGCCACCGATAACGAGATCAGGGAGAAGTACCTCGAGAAGGCGATCCGCGAGCTGAACCACCTCAGCCGGGATCTCCAGTCCTGCGAAGCCTGCAGCCGGACCAAGGTGATGCCGGTGCTCGGCTCCGGTCACCCGCAGGCCGACATCTTCCTGCTCAAGTACGCGCCGACGGTCTCCGAGATCGAAGAAGGAGTCGCCTTCTACGGCCGGCCAGGCAACGCGCTGATGAAGAGTTTCAAGCGCCTGAACATCGACCCGACCGTGGTCTACGGCACGATCTTCTCCAAATGCCCGGTAGACGCCGGCTCCGAGCGTGATCATGGCTGCCTCAGCCGGGTCACCGACGAGTTCAACATCGTCCAGCCAAAGATCATGGTGGTCATGGGCGAGGACGCCCTGACCGCGCTGAACGCACTCGAAATCCCGCTATCGCGAACCGTCGAGCCCCGCGAAGGCGAGATCCAGGCCTTCACCCCCGCCTGCGATGTGCTGTTTACCCCCGAGATCGACGAAGCACTCGACGAAGAGGGCGCCAAGCGCCGCTTCTGGCGCGCCTTCCGCACCCTCGGCCGCTGGCACGACGACCTCCCGCCTTACTGAGCCAAGCCGCCGGCAGCCACCCGATTGCCCGCAGCGCAGGCTGCCGGGCACTAGCCAATCGAGCTGACGTAGGTTTCAGGCAGGGGCGGCGGCGCGGGCGAGCTCGGTCATCGGCTCTACGCGGGCTGAGGCGAGGCCACGGACGACGATGACGTCAAGGGCCGAGTACTCGGCCAGGCCTGCCTGGGCGCTTTCGCGGTCCGCTGCGGCGACGCCGACTGTGCCTTCCGGGGCACCGAGCCGGTCGAAGTGGTTGCGGTAGCCCTCGTGGAGGTCGCGGTAGAAGGATTCTTCCTTGGCCAGCCGCGCTTCGGCGTCCTCGCCGATCGCGGTGCGCACGTAACCGAAGATCGGCGGGGCGGAGTGGCGCTCTTCGGCCGCTCCGGCTTCAACCTGCTCGCGGGCGTCGGCGGCAAAGTCGGCGGTCATCCAGTTGAAAAAGGCGCCGTCGTACTCGGCTCCGGCCAGCGCGCACATCTTCGGGCCCATCGCGGCCATCACGATCCGGACCCCGTCGAGGTGCTCGCGCAGCTCCGGCAGCTTCTCGCGCATGAAGGTCAGCGGCTTCTTGGAGAATCCGGCGCCGACCCCGATCCAGAGCCTTGAGCGGTCGAGCCCGAGCCGGTCGATGTCGGCCGCGATCGTTTCAGGGCTCTGACGATCAAGCGCGATAACGCCGACCCCGAGGTCGATCCCGTCGGTGACCTTGGCGAACTCGGCCAGAGTGTCGAGGCCCTTGGCGCCGGGATGGTCGTTGGCGAGGATCGCGGTGTAGCCGACCTCTTCGCAGGTCTTGGCCAACGGTCCGCAGACCTCCGGCTTCAGACCGGCGGCGACCCCGAAGGCCCGCTTCTGGGCGCGGGCGCTCATACGAGGTCGAACTGGGCCACGCACTCGATGTGCGGGGTCTGGGGGAACATGTCTACCGGTCTCACGCGATTAAGTTTATATCCGGCCTCGACCAGCTGAGCCGCGTTCGGGGCCAGGGTGGTCGGGTTGCAGGAGATGTAGACGATGCGCTTGGCCTCGGCCTCGATTACCCGGCGCATGATCTTGGCTGAAAGTCCGGCCCGTGGCGGGTCGATCGTGATCACATCCGGCTTGCCGGCCTGCTCGATCAGCGGGCGCATGCCGGTTCGCGCGTTGGCGGCGACGAACTCGGCGTTGGAGATGTTGTTGTTGATCGCGTTTCGACGGGCGTTGTTGATCGCGTCGGGAACGATCTCCAGGCCCCAGACCTTGCCGGCCTGCGAGGCCATGCTGAGGCCGATCGTGCCGACCCCGCAGTAAAGGTCGAACAGGGTCTCGCTGCCGGTCAGACCGGCGAAGTCGGCGGCGACGCCGTAGAGCTTCTCGGCCATCTCGGTATTGGTCTGAAAGAAGGAGTCGTGGGAGAGCTGGATGTTGAGATCGAAGATGCGCTCGCGCAGGATCTCCTCGCCGAGTACGCCGGTCGGGCCGGAGGTGCTGCCGGAGGGGCCGTCGATCACCGTGTGGAGGTCGACCGGCGGCTTGGGGAAGTTGGCGATCGAGGTGACCAGCCGGGTCTGGACCTGCCCGGTCCGGCGGCCTTCACGCACGACCAGGTTGCGCAGCACCCCGCGGTGGTCATGCGGGTCGTAGGCGGAGAGACCTTCCTGCTTGGCCCAGGCGAGCACTTCGTTCTTGGCCCGGTTGGTCGCTTCGGAAGAAAGTCGGCAGTCCTCGATGTCGAGCACCAGGTCCCAGCGGCCGCGGGGGTGGAAGCCGAGCACCAGCTGGCCGTCCTGCTCGCCGAAGGAGTACTCGACCTTGTTGCGGTAGCGCCACTGCTGTTCGGCCGGCACGATCGGATCGAGTTCGAAGCCTTCCAGGCGGCCGATCCTCGAAAGCGCTTCGGCTACCTGTTGCTCCTTGAACTCGAGTTGACGCTCGTAGGGCAGGGCCTGCCAGGAGGCGCCCGGGCAGGGTTCGTCCTGGTGGATGTCGACCTCGGGAATGCGTTCGGGGCTCGGCTCGATCAGCTCGAAGGCGTTCGCCTCGCCGTAGCCCTTCTTCGACTTGGTGATCCGGGCGCGGACCTTGTCTCCGGGTAGGGCGCCGGTCACGAAGACCACATAGCCGTCGCGGCGGGCGATGCCGCGGCCGCCATAGGCGAGGGTTTCGATCTCGGCCTCGAACTCCTCGCCGCGGCGAAGCCTGCCGGTGGCGACCGGTGGCGCGCCTGTCTCTGTCGGTTCCGTTGCAGTCATCGAAGGCCCACTATCGCAGCCGGGCTCTCGCTCTAGTATCCCGGCCTTGACCCCAGCCACCCCCACCAACTACATCTCCGGGCAGGAGATCAGCGGAGGCCGCCTCGCGGTACTGCTCGAACGCGCAGAAGAGATGCGCCGTGGTCGCCCGGGAGAGGGTGCCGGAGCGCTGTCGGGCCAGTCGGTGGCGCTGATCTTCGAGAAGCCATCGACCCGGACGCGGATCTCCTTCGAGGTCGGTGTGGCCGAGCTCGGCGGTACGCCGATCGTCCTGCGCGGTGACGAGATGCAGCTCTCCCGCGGCGAGTCGGTCGGGGACACGGCGCGCGTTCTTTCGCGGTTTGTCTCGGGCGTGGTGATCCGTTCCGGCTCGCACGAGCAGGTCGTGGAACTTGGCGAGAACGCCGACGTACCGGTGGTCAACGCGCTGACCCCGCGCTTTCACCCCTGCCAGGCGCTGGCTGACCTGCTCACCCTGAAGCAGCGCTTCGGCGGGCTCGACGGACTCAAGCTCGCCTACGTCGGGGACGGCAATAACGTCGCCCGCTCACTGGCGGTCGTCGGGTCGCTGGTCGGGGTCGAGGTGGCGATCGCCGCACCCGACGGCTACCAGCTGGAGAGCGATGTCCCGGCGACGCTGACCGACGATCCGCGTGAAGCGGTCCGCGGCGCCGACGCGATCTACACCGATGTCTGGGTCTCGATGGGGGATGAAGAGACGGCCGACAAGCGACGGGCCGACCTGGCCCCGTACCGGATTGATCAGGCCCTGATCGACGAGGCCCGGCCCGAGGCTGTGGTGCTCCACTGCCTGCCCGCCCACCCCGGTGAGGAGATCACCGCCGAGGTGCTTTACGGCGATCGCTCAGCGGTCTGGGACCAGGCTGAGAACCGGCTTCACGCCCAGAAGGCGCTGCTCGAATACCTGCTTGCCCCGCCTTCCTGAAACAATGCCCGCCGCGGCCCCGTGGTGTATCGGTTAGCACGCCAGGTTTTCAACCTGGAAGGGCGGGTTCAACTCCCGCCGGGGCTACTGGCCGCTTTGCAGCACCGGCTTCCGGCCCGGTGCGGCGACGGCGGGCCGCTCCTCCCGGGTAGGGTCTGAGCCGATGATTCCGGAAATCTCGCTCGGCCCGTTGACCCTTCAGACCTTCGGGCTGATGTTCGCCCTCGCCTTTATCGTCGGCGGAATCATCGTCCACAGGCGGTTCGAGGAGCTCGGCAAGCCTGGCGACTGGGCGTATGAGGCCGTCTTCGCGGCGCTGGCCGGCGGCCTGATCGGTGCTCGGCTCTACTGGCTGCTGGAAAACATCGACTCCTCCGACAGCTTCTTCTCGACCCTGTTTTCCGGCTCCGGTCTGACCTGGTACGGCGGCGCGATCGGCGGCGCCCTCGCTGTGATCCTGTGGGCCAAGTGGCGTGACTACCTCAACCTGAAGCTGGCCGACGTCGCTGCTCCGGCGCTCGCCGCCGGCTACGCGGTCGGCCGGATCGGCTGCCAGCTCTCCGGCGACGGCGACTACGGCAAGCCGTGGGATGGCCCGTGGGCGATGGGCTACCCCGACGGCGTGGTTCCGACCCCGCCCGGCGTGACCGTCCACCCGACCCCGGTCTACGAGACCCTGGTCATGGGGTTCGGCGCCTTCATCCTGTGGCGGCTCCGCGACCGGTTCCGGTTCGGAATCCTGTTCGCCATGTACCTCGTTTACGCCGGCACCGAGCGCTTCCTGGTCGAGTTCGTCCGAGCCAACGAACGCGGCCTGTTCGGCCTGACCGAGGCCCAGTTCCTGAGCCTCGCGATGATCTTCGGCGGCCTAGGCTGGATTCTCACGGTCTGGCGGCGCGAGGGAACCCTCGCCCGCCCGGCCGAGCAGCAGCTGGCTCCCTGACGATTGGTCGGGGTCAGCCGGGATTCGGGCCAGTTGGGCCGCCACAGCTTCGCTGATTACCAGTTGCTTCGCAATCCGTCGCGCCTACCTCAGTTTGGCGGCGGTCTAGAGATCGCCGGTCTTGTCGGGGAAGGCCTGGTCCAGGTCGCCGGTGAGTTCCGCATCAGCCCGGGCGGATGCGACCAGGTCACGTGCACGAGTTCCAGTGGTCCAGCACGCCAATTCGTCGATTGGCGCCAGCACCGCCGCGTCACGCCCTGAAACGGTCACCCGGAATGTTTCCCCGGACATGACGCGCCGCAGAACGTTCACGGCGTCGTTGCCCAGTTCACTTTGAGCGATGCGTTGCATAAGACGACCGTAGCACCGGGCATACGCCACAGGATCGGCTTAGCCAAGGTGGCCCGGACCCGGTCAATGGGCGGTACTGGGCTCGAACCAGTGACCCCCTGCGTGTAAAGCAGGTGCTCTACCAACTGAGCTAACCGCCCGTGGTTGCCGACCGCCGCATTTCCGGCGACCGGAGCCGGAGGCGCAGTATAGGAGGGCCGCGCAGTTCCGGAACGGCCGAATCCCTTTCCGGGTCGGTTCTTCGTGACCCGCCGAGGTACATCCGACCCGGAACCCTGGCCGATGCGGTCTGGAACCTTCCTCGGAGCGGGTCGGGTGAGTCGCCTCTTCGTCAGGAGCGCAAGAATCCGGTAGCGGAGGGGGCTGGCGGGGCGTAGGTTTGAAACTGTGATCGAGACTGACGAAGCCGGCAACAGCGATGGGCAGGAGCAGGTGAGGGCCAGGGCTCTTGACCGGGCCTGTGACTACCTCGAGAGGAACGTCGATCGCAACGTTTCTCTTGAAGAGCTGGGCACCGAAGTCGGCTGGAGTCCGGCGCACCTTCAGCGGGTCTTTCGCGAGCGGCTCGGTGTGTCGCCTCGGGAGTACGTGGAGGCCCTGAGGGTGGGAGAGCTGAAGCAGCGGCTGCGAGATTACCGGGAGACGGACCGCACCAGGGAAGGGAGCCGTCCCGACGGCGGGGGCACCGCCACCCGGGCGATCCTCGACTCGGGCTTCGGCTCGCTCAGCTCCGGTCATGATGCAGGTGTGCGAAATCTTGGAATGACACCAGCGACCTACGGCGCCGGGGGGCGCGGCGCGCGGATCGAGTACCGCGCAGTGGCCTGCTCGCTCGGCTGGCTGATGGTCGGGCGGACCGGGCGCGGGGTCTGCTCACTGACTCTCGGGGACGACCCGGAAGCTCTGCTGGAGACGCTGCGGGACGAGTTCCCCGAGGCTGAACTGGTCGAGGCGAGCGGGGAGATGACCGAGCTTTGCGAGCGACTGGTCGGGGTGGCCGACCGGGGCGAGGACGGGGCCGATCTGCCGATCGAGGTGGTCGCGACCGACTTCCAGTGGCGGGTGTGGCGGGCGATGCGGGAGATCCCGCGGGGTGAGACCCGCAGCTACTCGGAGCTGGCAGCGATGGCCGGCAGTCCGAAGGCGGTCCGGGCCGCCGCATCGGCCTGCGCCAACAACCGGATCTCCCTGCTGATCCCCTGCCACCGGGTGGTCAGGGCTGACGGCTCAACCGGACAGTACGCCTGGGGCCCCGATCGCAAACGCAGGCTGCTGGCCACCGAGGCAGAGGCCGCTCGGGCCTAAGCTGTCCGCTTGAAAGCGGACGCAGACATGAAGACGAGCGCGCGGGTGCAGACCGCGGTGACCGTGGCCAGCTGGGTGCTGGTCGTCCCGTTTGCGGCCTGGGTGATCGTCCGGCTGTCCGGACTTGAGCGCGGCTTTCCATTGGTCCAGGTGATCGCGTACACCCCTTACGCGATGGTCCTGGCACTGTTGGCGCTGATCGCCGTCGCGCTGCTTCGCCGATGGGCAGCCGTGGCTGTCGCGGCTCTGGCCGTGGTCGGGCTGGCAGTGGCGGTGCTGCCGCGCACGATCGGCAGCCCCGACCAGCCGGTGGCGGGCGGTCAGGAAGTCAACCTGATCGCTTTCAACCTGCTTCGTGGGCGCGCTGATCTGCCGCGGCTTCTCGAAGTCGCGCGTGATCGGCAGGCGGACCTGCTCAGCCTGCAGGAGGTGACTCCGGAGGCGGCCGCGACGATGCGCGAGGGTGATTTCCGGCGGGCCTTTCCGTACGCCATCGTGAGGGTCGACCCATTGACCGGCGGCGGCGCGCTGCTGTCGCGGTTCCCGCTCGAATACCTCGGTCTACCGGATACCTGGGCGAAGCAGCCGCGGGCGGTGGTTCGCGCACCCGGCGCCACGGCGTTCGAGCTGATGACGGTCCACCCCAACGCGCCGGCCGGGCCGAAAACGACCTCTCGCTGGGAGAGCGACTTCGATCAATTTCCACCGGCCGGGGACGGCGGCGTTCCCCGGGTTCTGGCGGGGGACTTCAACGCGACGCTCGATCACCGCAATATGCGCGACCTGATCGGCACCGGCTATCGCGATGCGGGTGACGTCACCGGAACCGGGCTGACCCCGACCTGGCCATCATCGCTGAAGTGGCCGCTGCCGGTGACCATCGACCACATCCTGGTCGAGCCGCCGATCGCGATCACCGGTCACGACGTGATCGGGATTCGGGGATCGGACCACCGGGCAGTGCTGGCCGAGCTTTCTGTCCCTGCCGGCTGAGGGAACGGACGCCCAGGGCCCAAGCGCTCAGGGCCCGGCCGCCGAGGACTGGTGGCCCTGGCTCAGGCTTCGGCCGGGCGCTCGCCAAGTCGCGTCGCGCACCAGAGGGCGAACAGCGCGGCGGCGAACAGGGCGCCGAGCCAGTGCAGGCCGATCACCACGAAGATCACGCTCGGCAGGCCGGCGAGGGCTGCGCCGAAGACCGTTCGGAGCAGTTCGAGGCGGAGTACTCTCGCTGTGAAGGCGGAGCAGGCCAGCCACGCGGTCGGACCCGACAGCCAGCCCCAGGACTCGAAGAAGGAGGTTGGAAGGAGCAGTCCGAGCACGGTCGAGACCGCCGCCACGGCGAGCAGTTGAACAAGGGCGCTTTTCCAGAGGATGGTTCGGTTCATAGGTCAGTTGTCTGGGCCGGATCTATACTGGCACAGCGATGAAGGCAGTCAGCGAAACCCGAATCCGCAGCACAGGTGGCTCAAAGTCCTCGACTCTGGTGGCTTTCTTTTTTCTGCTCGCAGTCCTCGTAGCGGTGACCTTCTTCGCATCCCCCGCCCCGTCCGGCGCGGCGGGCGGCGATCTGCGCCGGGCGAACGTCAACCAGCAGGCGCAGTCGATCGTTTTCAGGATCAACCCTGGCCGCGAATTCGCCCTGAGCAGGCTGGCCCGTCGCCCCGACTTCAGTCGTTCGAAGGCCCGGTACCTCTGTATCGAGATGCGCCGCCGCGGGGCCAAGCGTGTCTCGCGGGTCTGTGTCGGTGGGCCGCGCCGGACCCGCAGCACCGCCGGCTTCGCCCGCGCCCTGCCCGCCGGAAAAGCGATCAAGTCCGGCGCGCTGCCGGTCAGGGTCAGCGGCAGCACTGCTGGAGGGCTGACCGTCAGCTTCGTACCCGGGCGCGCCGCCGTTACCCCCGGCCCGTACTCCTGGCGCGTCCTGTTTTCCACGGGAGCCTGCGAGCCGGGACGCTTCGACTGCCGGAGCTCTTTCCCGCGGACCGGCTTTGCCGGCTACCGGGTACGACCGGTCTCGGTCGTCGGCTGCACCGGTGGCAACGGTCAGGTGGTCCGCCGCGGTCCGGACGGGCGCAGGCGCGTCGCTCTGACCTTCGACGACGGTCCCAGCCCGTACACGCCCCAGATCCTGAAGATCCTGCGCGAGAGGAAGGCGAAGGCGACCTTCTTCTTGCTCGGCCAGCAGGTTGCGGCCAACCCCGCCGCCGCCCGTCGGGTGCTCGCCGCCGGTCACGAGCTCGCCAACCACAGCTACAGCCACCCCATGCTCCCGAGCTATTCGGAGCTCAGCAGCGCCAACCGGGTGATCCGCAGGGCGACCGGCTTCAAGCCGTGTCTGTTCCGCCCGCCTTACGGCGCGCTCAACTCCTCGGTGATCTCCAGCGCCCGGACTCTGGGCATGAAAAGCGTGCTCTGGGACATCGACACGGTCGACTGGAGCAGTCCGGGCTCAGGCGCGATCCGCGCTCGCGGTAGTGATGCGGGCCGCGGATCGATCGTGCTGATGCATGACGGCGGCGGCCCGCGCAGCCAGACCGTTGAGGCGCTGCCCGGCATGATCGGCAACCTGCGCGCTCGCGGCTACCGGCTTGTGACCGTGACCGAACTGCTTGGCAACCGGTTCATCTACCGGCCCCGCTGAATAGCGCATCGTCCCTGCACTGAAAAGACCCGCCGGGGCGGGTCTTTTCACACCTGGTTCCGGAGTTCGGTTCAGGGCACCGGGATGACGCTGTCGAAGTCACCGTCCCAGCCGTTGCCGAGGCAGGGCTGACCGGAGCAGACATCCTCGATGAAGCCGTTCGGCCGGAAGAACGTATTGATCATCTGTTCCGGCCCCTCGGCCCCGCGCGGCGCGCCGTGCGGGTCTTCCCAATCGGTGTTCGGCGGGATGTTGGCGTAGGGCGGGACGCCGGTTCCGATGTCCTGGCTCGGGTTGAGCGGGTTGAGCCGGTGCGGCCCGCCGTCCCAGTAGACGATCGTCGAGCCCCTGTACGGGTACTCGCTGGCATCGATCCTCGGGATGTTCCAGAGGCCCTCGTAGTCCGGCCAGCGCTGGTCGTCGATGCCACCGGCCGGAGTCTTCATGCCGACCGTCCTCGCCATGATGTCGCTGGCGAAATTGGACACCTGGTGGTCGCCGAGCGCGACGTGGAGGATCACGTTGTGCTCGGGTGTGTTCGGCGGGGGGTTGTCGGTCATCCGGTGGGCGTAGCCGTTCGGCTCACCGCGGTCCCACAGCATCTGCATCAGCCCGAGCGCGAGCGGACGGCTCAGCTCGTCCGGGTAGGCCAGGTCGAAGATCGCGCCGTAGAGGGCCCAGTTGGAGGACCGGGTCAGCAGGTTCGAGTAGTTCATTCCACCGACCACCAGCGCCGACTGGATGAAGTCGGGTGAGATCGCGGTCAGCGGGCCGCCCATGATCCCGCCCTGGCTGGCACCCATGTAATAGACGTG
>Ga0105046_10001125_pt1 | contig 40328 bp, 32 predicted proteins | sample MAT03_FD_78385 | JGI IMG/M metagenome (GOLD analysis project Ga0105046, IMG submission 78385) | Freshwater microbial communities from Lake Fryxell liftoff mats and glacier meltwater in Antarctica - MAT-03 (megahit assembly) | ecosystem: Environmental > Aquatic > Freshwater > Ice > Liftoff... | reverse complement strand
CGAGAAGTGGCCCGAATCGGTACTGGCATCGAGCAACGATGTGCGCCAATTTGCTCCTCGATCCGCCCCCCCCACCGAAACACCGCAATTTCACTAATCCTCCAGATTTTGACTCACCACTGGACCACATGGCTCTTGAGTCGTACCATGTTGCTTGCCATGAACAAATCTGCTCACAACACAACGAGTTCGTTAATTGCAGGCCGTCCCGTCGAACAGGAGGCGATCGATCCCACAACTACGTCGCCACTGGCGGAGGTCTCAGGCGTGACTGCGGCAGAACTCCGGGCGATCAAGGATGAAAAACTCGCGGCCATTCGCCAATCGATAGACAAGGGCGACTACGATTCAGATGCAATTCTGGAAAAGGCGCTCGGTCGTATGCTGGAGCGACTGGAAGAATCCGAAAACGAGCAATAATGCTTGATAATCCTGAGAGTTTTTCATGCTCTCGCTAACTATGCCGTGACATCCGATGCGTTGGTCGCCAAACTCAGTGGCGGGGAAACGAGGTCTGGCCACAAATAGAGGGCATTGAGGTTGTTGTGAGTGATCTGGCATTCAATGAAATTGCTCGTCCTGAAGTCGCGGTGTCGCCCGTCGAGAAATTCCGTGAATTTCTTGGCACACGCGGCAAACGTTTGACGCAGGAACGCGAAACGATTGTGCGTGAGATCTTTGCAGATCATGAACATTTCGATTCTGACCAGATCGTCGCACGGTTGACCCAACCACGTCGTGACGGTGGCCGCGTGAGTCGAGCCACGATTTATCGAACACTCAGCTCGTTGGAAGAAGCTGGTCTTATTCGTAAAGTCGCGAGGGCAAACGATCGCGAAGTCTACGAACACGACTATGGCTATCCGCAACATGATCATTTTATTTGCGAAAAGTGCAGCCAGTTGGTCGAATTCCGCAATGATGAAATCTCGGCGGTATTGGAACGCGTCGCCGCTGATCATGGATTTCGGATGAGCGGCCATCGCCTGGAAGTCCACGGCATCTGCACTGCTTGTGCGAAACCACCTGCTCGCCGCCACCACAAGCTGGACATGATTTGACGCAATACGGTTCAATTATTCAAAGTAGCAGGCACATTCCATGTGCCGCAGCCGCAATAAAAACAACGTTTTTCGCAGCTTGCCGGACGGCACACGGAGTGTGCCTGCTACTTTTTGAACGGTATTGCCTTAAGCACAACGGTGGGTGGCGTTTCATCGACGGACATGCGGGCAGTCAGAATGTCCTGCAATGTCGTCTGAAATGCTGCGTCAGCCTTTGATAACGCGGACTGCACGACAGCACCCATCTGAAGTGCCGTTTTAAGGGCGCTCGGATCGGGACTCAGCTGTGACAGCAATCCACTGATTTGCTTGACTTGCGGATCGTCTTCAATCTTCCGGACTTGTTCTGGAGTCACATCATTGATTGTGGACGAACCGGTCGTTGCGGTGACAAGTTTCCATCCACCAGGCTTCGAATTTCGGAAAAGCTGGCGCGTGACGGAAGCAGCTCCGTTTGCGATATCGAACTCGAATGATGACACGACAACGGTGTTTTGATCATTTTTTTCCGCAATTCGAGTCGCAGCCGTCGGCAACGTAGCATCGTTCTGGTTCCTGACGGTCGACGGATTCGCTGCCGGACCGCCAGTTTCAGTGAGTAACTCCTGAAGTGTGTTGTTCAGAGAATTGCCCAGCAGAGAACTCAACAGATTCGCCATGTCAGGCTCTGCGTCTTCAGCAACAAATGAATTGCCGGTTTGGATCAACCGCGTGGCCTTATTGAGGCGTATGTCGATCGCGGCAAGAATCTGCTCGGCCAGGGCTTCTGGCGAGATTGTCTGCTGAGGCGAAACAGGCCGTTTCAATTGCGTTTCAGGAATAGCCTGCAGCCGCGCGGCCACTGTTTTCCAGTGTAGTTCTTCGAAATCGTCAATCTCATTGAGCAATGCGAGCATGGCCAGTTCGCGACGATTTGGTGCCAGCGTCTCTAGTCGCTTCAATCTCATCGGCTCAATTTCGACAATGATCCATGGAGGCACTTGATGGTCATCGTCAGGATTGAGACGTTCGATCACCTCCTCCAGGAATCCGATCTGCTGCTGCTCTCCGGGGGCATCGATTTTGAGTTGGTCAGTTCGCAGTTGAAGGATGCCGGTCAGTTTCTGGTTTTGTTGGCCAAATTGGTTGGCTAGGGCGGGTTGGATCTCGTTGGTAAACAGATCCGCAGCATCTGTTTTCAGTCGTTCGGTACGCAGGACGATGCGCGTAGGCGATTCGCTGATTGCAATTCCTGTCAGCTGCTTTCCGTCGGCGAGGATGGCGAAGTCACAGACGCGATCTCGATACGATTTCGCCTTCAGCTCTTTGACCTGCGCGCAGACGGAAGCCGGCAACATTCCAATTCCCAACGCCAGACCTGCGAGCAGCGTTTGGGTTCTGAGGAATTTGCGAGATGCAGTCAGGGCTTGCATTTTGGTAGCTCCAGCGGGTGAACGGAATTCAGCCTGATCGTTGAAGACCCTGTCGAATGACAGAGCGTGTTGTCGTTTTGCAACGCAATCATGTTAAGAAGTCTGAACAACTTCTATCGGATAATAAATCGGATCATTCAAAATGTCGAAAATAAGGCCCTTTTTAATCCCGGCGCGACGTTTGCTCGGGTTTTTACTACTGCTACGTGTGGAAACTTTTTTTGCTCAACCCATTTGCGTGAGAGAATTCGTTCGGGTTGTTTCCAAATCACCGACCAATCTTCCCCGGATTTTATCACGATGCCGGCCAATCATGATTCGAAAACAGTGCCACCCGCATGGCTGCGCTGGTTTGTAAATGATGCTATTCACGGGATCATGGATCGTCAGGCGGCAGCACCCGTGGGATGTCATTTCTTCCACGATCTGGACGAGGACATTTGGGAAGTCTCACTGTTCCTGTCTCGGACGGAAGTTTATGGCGGAGCTGCTGACGGCAAGTACGTTCCAGGCGGACTGCAGATTGATGTGGCAGCTGTGTCCGGGGCATTTGATGTCGCCCCGGATGTGTACTGGCAATCTGAAAAATTTTCGTCCGATGATGAGCTGGGAAATCACCTCTCATTCCAGGGTGTCGCGCGCGGCGTCCATGTGTGGCTGAGAATTCTGCAGTCAGCGCCCGAGTGGGCAGGCCTCGGGCGATTGGTGCATGCCGAGAGCGGCAGAGTTGACGACCTCTGGTAGCCTGCAGTCCCAACTTGAGCTTCTCTATCTTTGACACTTTGAACAATAAAAGGTGGCTCTTTGAGCCTGCAAAGCGCGCTTAATGGGCGCCTTTCCGCACGTTGAACAGAGCGAGTCCGCTCGCTTATAGACTTTATGATGATTCTGATAGCCGCCGACTTTGTTGAGTGCGTTTCGATACGTGCCGTCGCTCAGCGTTGAGCCTTCAAACGAGATAGCCTCATGCATAATGCGATGTGTGGCATTCGCCAGTTTCTGAATCTGCCGTCCGGAAAGGCGTGATGCTGCGCGAAATGGCGAAATGCCGGCTTCGTGGAGAATCTCGCTGGCGTACAGATTCCCGATTCCCGCCACGCGGGACTGATCCAGCAGCACGACTTTGATTTCGCGCTCAGTCCGTGCAAGGATCGAGATCCAGTCTTCGACGGAAATGTCCAGCGCGTCTTTGCCAAGTCGCGATTCAAGCTGCAGAATTTGCTCAGCGCTGAGCAGCGAAATCGTGCCCAGGCCGCGTCGATCCCAGAATTCAAGGCTGGATGCCTTCTTCCGAGCTGGTGAAAGTTCAAAGCAGATTCGGCGATGTTCGCGAGTTGGCGGGGCGGTAATGAGCATTAATCCTGTCATGCGCGGTTCCACGACAATCTGACGGCCGGAGTCCAACTCCAGCATGATGCGTTTTGCGAGACGGCGTATAGCGGTGATCGTCTGGCCTTCGGTCTGCGTGATAAATGTGCGGCGACCGGGGCTAATCTGAATCGGTTTGCAAGGGCAGGGCGGAAACAAAGTCCGATCGATTCGGCGTCCGACACAGTCCGGGCGAATGCCGCGGACCATCGTTTCGACTTCAGGAAGTTCAGGCATAACTTGTCATTCGGGTGCAATGCAGGCAGGTGAAAACGAAATGATCGATACGACACACAAAACTGATCGGAATATTCGTTTGAGTCAGCAGAATCGGATTATCGCAAACAACTGGTATGTTGTGGAATTGCAGGATTCTTCTTGACGCTGAGCTGATTCGCGACGATCCTAAGCAATGGTCAATTCTGACTTTGCCGCTTCCCTGCGCGAAGTGAGCTATCCGAAAAGGGGTCTGACCCTTTGGATGCGACCAATTCTGTGAGTCGTTCAGCTCCTCAGAGAGGGTCAGACCCCTTTTTGGATAGTCGATCTTTTTGAGGTCACGTAGATGCGTCAGTCACTCTCAGCGTTTTCTTCGCTTCATTTTGGTCTCAATCGCACTTTCCGCAAGGGTGTGACACTGGCCTGCTGCCTGGCAGTCCTTTCGGCCCCAGCGCTGTCAGGCTCCGTATTCGCAGGAACATCAGATGGTGAAACCGCACCTTCATTAGATGCAATCATGGAATCCGCAAAGCTCCGAGGAGAAGCTCGCATAGCGGCGGAGCAAGGCAACTTTCTTGCTGCCACAGAAGCTCTGGAATCCGCAGCTGATCTGGTTGGCGACCGAATGACGGCAGGCAGGGCTCGTGACGCACATGCGGGCTTACAGGCTCAAGGCGGATCACAGTTTGCGGACTTCCAGCCTCTGATGCAGTTGATTCAGGAACAGACAGCACCTCCGGCAAAATGGTTTGATTTGGACGGTGAAGGCGGACGCATGAGCCAGTTTTCTCAAGGCGTTTTCATGGGAGCTCCGGCCGTAATTGCAGCACTCACTTTGGCTGCTGATGATTCTCGACTGATCTCCGCCTTTGAAATGGCAAAGTCTGCGAATTACAATCACGACGTCCGTGCAACGTCGAATCTGCGACTCGTGTCATTGCCGCGGCTGGAGCAACATATTCAACAGTTGACTGCCGCTGGCCAGCCGGTATCGGATGATGTCGCGTGTCTGGCTGGACTGACGGAAGTCCGTTATCTATTTGTGTTTGCTGAAACCGGCGACGTTGTGATTGGTGGTCCGGCAGGTGACTGGGCCATTGATGAAACGGGCCGCACTGTCGGAATCGCGCAGCATCGTCCGACATTGAAACTGGATGATCTGGTAACGCTCAGCCGGACATTTTCGTCCAGTGGCCCGGGCTTCTTCATGTGCTCGATCGATCCGAAACCGGAACAGGTGAAAGCCGTTCGGGAACTCATAGGAAATAGCGGCACATTGTCAGCCAGGAACGTTGGTGCATTCACAAAAAATGCAGAAGAAACACTCGGACTGCAGAACGTGATTGTGCAGGGCATTCCGCAGGATTCACGAATTGCCAGCGTGATCGTCGATGCCGACTATCAGATGAAACTCATCGGCATCGGTAAGCGTGAAGGTGCTGATGGAATGAAGAGCTACTTCGATCTGATCAGCCGTGAGGAACGTCGCGGTTCATCAATGGACGCACTTCGATGGTGGATGACCGTCGGCTACGACGCGATTTATGTCGCTCCGAATCAGCAGGCGTTTGAGTTCTCCGGTCGTTCGATTCGTTGCCTTTCTGAGAATCAGATCGTAAAGAACGATGGAACTCATGAATCGACTGGCAAGGCGGAAAAGGCGAATGCAGAATTCGCTCGCCTGTTTACGGAAAACCTGCCGAAGCTTGCAGATCAGGAAATGGCCTTTGCCGACTTGCAGAACGTCTTCGACCTGGCGCTGGTTTCTGCGTTGGTGCAGTCGCAGGGAATCGGACATCAGGCTGGTTGGCATTCGGAAGTCTTTGCCGCAGATGGTTCATACAAGCCGAAGGATGTCGATGTTCCCGATGAATTGATGACAGCCGCGAATTTCCGAACCTACCGCGGGGGCGACATTGTCGTTCAGGTCGCGGGCGGTGTGCGAGGCGATCTGAAATCGATCGTCCAGAATCCCGAGACGTTTGAAGTTTCTGCCGAAGTGGCGAAGAAAGCTGCTGTGGCGAATCCAATCGGTCAGTCGGGACGCTGGTGGTGGGACGCAGCGGCTCGGTAACCGCCTTGGAAGAATCAAAGAATCTCTGAAAGCGAAGCTGACGTGTCAGCTTCGCTTTTTTCGTTGCTTCTTGCTTGTTCCAAAAAGTGGCGGGACGTGGTGCATCGGCGGAAAGATTGCAAAAATGAAAAGCCCTTGAGTTCCAGACCTCTTTTCCAGCAAAACCGCTATGATCCGGATCGTTTCGTACAGGCAGCCTCGCTCCCGGCGCAATGGGTGCTCCTGGCTGCAGCTTCATGCCCGATGGGATTTGCAGTATGCCCCGCTTAACTCAGGTAGATTTGGTTGAACTGAATCGCACATTTGACGACCGCACGCCTCAGGAATTGTTGCAATGGGCTCTGGAAATGTTTGGCCCCCGCGTTGCGGCCATGTCTTCGATGCAGGAGTCGGGCAACGTAATCTGTCACATGCTGCATGTGAACTCGATCGATCTTCCCGTATTGTTCGTGGATACAGGCGTTCTGTTTCAGGAAACGCTCGACACCCGCGACCGGTTGATAAAGACGTACGGCTTGAACATCCGAACCCTGAAACCAGTGTTGACAATGGAAGAGCAGACCGAAAAGTACGGCGTGCTTTATCTGAGTCCTGAGGGGCAGAAAGAATGCTGCGAGATGCGGAAATCCGCACCACTCGATGCGATCAAAGGGGAGTACGAGGGGCTGATCACCAGTTTGCGACGTGCGGATGGCGGACGTCGCGGCGTGTGCCCGATTCTGGCGGTTGATCCCCGGTTGAATACGTTGCGAATCAATCCGCTGGCCAATTTCTCGGATGAACAACTGCACGAATACATTGAGAAAAACGACGTTGTCCTGAACCCGTTGCATAAGCAGGGATTTTCCACCATCGGATGCAATCGATGTACAACTCCCGTACTTCCGGGAGAACCAAAACGGGCCGGGAGGTGGCGACATCTGGGCCCGTGGAGTGTCTACTGCGGCATTAACCCGACAGACCTCGATCCGGAACGCTCGCCAGCTGTCGATTTCCCGCAGGATCTGGTTGATAAGATTCTCGGACGCCAGACAGACTTCATGATCTGATGTTGCCAATGTTGGCTTAGTGCAACGCACAAATGCTGCATTTTCCGCACACGAAATGGGGGGAATGAGTAACGTGTAATTGTTGTGCGTATTTTTTGTGAATCACAGATTGCACGCTTGCAACGGGTTTCCGCCCATAGGCATGATAGAAACCCGTACGATGACGGACTCTTTGCCCGTGGATCTGGGCGGGACAGGGAAGGCTTAACAGATTCTCGGACTTTGCCAGGTTGTTTGGCAGGGGAATTGCTGACGAGTCAATGTCATCAACGAGCTGTTAAACAGCAGGGTTGCTTGTTCCTGTACTTCCGCCGATCGGCGAAATCCTGATGAATCCGAGTGTGATTTCATTTTTTTCAGCTCTGGCATGTTCGGTGATTTTCGCGCCGATTGTGGCAGTGATTGCGCGGTGGCTCGGAGTTGTGGATCGTCCTGATGGCCAGCGGAAATTGCACGCGAGAATCGTGCCTCTCACAGGCGGGCCAACAGTGCTGATTTCGCTATTCGTCGGTCTAAGTGCTACGTTGTGGCTGCATCCGACGCTGCTTCCGACATACGCCGACATCCGATTTCTGGTGTCTTTGGGAGTCGCAGGAAGTTTGATTGTCGCGCTGGGAATTCTCGATGACAAAATCGGTCTGCGTGGTCGCCAGAAACTCTTTGGGCAGTTTCTCGCAGCTTTGATCATGATTCCGTCAGGAATTGCGATTCGCAAGATACAGGTCTTCGGCATCCCGATCGAATTTGGAGACTTCTCAGCCATCGTCACCGTGTTCTGGATTCTGGGTGCCATTAATGCACTCAATCTGATTGACGGTGTCGATGGTCTTGCGAGTACGATCGGAATCGTGCTGAGCCTCTCCGTGGCTGGCGTAACAGTGATTCTTGGCGGTCGGGATGACGGCTTGATCATCTCGCTGGCGTTGGCCGGAGCCCTCAGTGGGTTTCTGATATTCAACTTTCCTCCAGCCCGCATGTTTTTGGGCGATTCCGGAAGTATGCTGATCGGTCTGGTTGTTGGTTGCGTGGCCTTGAAATGTTCCATCAAGCAATATACTGTGATAGCGTTGGTTATGCCGACGGCGATCTGGGCCATCCCGATTTTTGACGTGGCCATGGCGATCGTACGACGTCGGCTGACGGGTCGCAGCATTTTTAACACGGACCGCGGTCACCTGCATCACTGCCTGGTGCGACAGGGACATTCGGGATCTCGCGTGCTACTGGTTGTGGGATCGCTTTGCGGACTGACAGGGCTTGGTGCGGTCGCCGCAGCGTGGTTTGACAAGGAGATGATTGCCGTCCTGGGCGTCGCGACGGCTCTGGCAATTCTGGTGGCTACTCGATCATTCGGTGCTGCTGAATTGACCTTGCTGACGAACCGGGTGCGGCGATTCGCAGGCTCCCTGTTTCGCCGGACGCAAGGAATCCGGCCAGTGCTGCATGATGAAGAGGTTCAGTTGCATGGGAAACAGGAATGGCATCAACTTTGGCAAACACTGACGGAGTTTGCCGATCGCTTCGAAATGGAGGCAGTTGAATTGTTGGTGAACATCCCCAGTGTCGGTGAAGAATATCATGCCAGTTGGAGATCGACCTCTAAAGTGGAACAGCACGATGCATGGCGTTCAGAGATCCCACTGATCATTGATGGCCAGCGCGTAGGCCACATCAAAGTTCTTGGTGTTTGTGGTAATGGTTCAATCTGTGAATGGATGAGTGACCTGATCGGAGGATTAAGACCTTTTGAGACTCAGTTGATCGAACTCATCGGTGAAGTCCACGAAAAGTATGCTCTGCCAAAATCTCCGTCATCGACTAAGTCGGGCTCGCTGCAGTTGCCTCAGCAGGCGACGGCTTGAACTATTTTTTCGACTGAAAAAGATATGCGGTTCGCTGGCCGATCGAAGTCTCAGGCACGTCCATTTTCAGCCAGCCCTCCAGAAATTTCCGGGGCTGAATCGTCGCATCGTCTGGCGTTGGCTCTCGAATGGAGTTCGCTCCTCGTTGCCACCGTGACAGTCTGCATTCTGCCTTGGCTGCTTGGCGGTGCTATTCCGAGAGCGGGGCTGGTGCTGCAAGTCGGAGCAATTGCCGCAGCGGTGTTGACTATGCTGGCACGACTTGTGTCCCGGCGTTCCTTCTCCATCCCGCCACTCGGATCGTGGCTGTTGCTCGGAATGGCGGCCATCGGAATTGTGCAGCTTCAGCCGTGGATGCCGTCTGCAATTTCACTCATGAACCACGCTGTTCATCCGGAGTTTCGGGATCAACTACCTCATTCGGTTTCAGGATCTGCGACCAGTACGGTGACAACACGAACTCCTGCAGATTCACGTTCCGTTGCGCCCGCCATGACGCGCCGCCATGTCGCTCAATGGATCGCAGTAGCTGTCCTGCTGTGTGTGGTGGCAGATACGTTGAGTCGGTCAGACCAGCTGATGTGGATGCTCGGGCTGATGTGTACTAACGCCAGCCTTCTGACGATACTCTCACTGCAGCAGTTATTCAACACGGGAAGTCGCGGGCTGAGCGAACCCTGGATCATCAGCAAAACGCTGCCGTTCGGAAGTTTTGTCAATCCGAACAATGCATCCGGATGGCTGTTGGTGCATATGGCAATGGCAATCGGTCTGGTCGTGGCTGTCTGGGGGAAGAATCCATCGACTGGCTGGTCGCGATCATTCCATCGACCTTCCTGGCGAGATCATTTCTTTGAAGCAGCCGCGATCATGCGGCAGCGCATTGCATCGCTCAACAATATCCAGATCGTATCAGTTGTGACGGTCGTCCTGCTGTTGACGGGCGTTGCCGCGACACTGTCTCGTTCGGGAATCGTCGCCGGAGTTTTCTGTCTTGTCGTTTGTGCGGCATCGCGGATGCAGTTGCGGAAATCACTATTGCTGCTCGTGCCGTTTTCGATTCTGCTGGCAAGTGTGAGTTTGTTCCTGACAGCATTTGAACTGGACACACTGGTGCTGACGGAACTGAAAACGCTGAAAGATCCAGTTTCTGAATCCACCAGTCGGCTACTCCATTGGTCTGATTCGCTGGTCTCAATGCGTGATTTTCCAATCCTGGGATCAGGACAGGGCGCCTACGCCTGGTCTACACTGCCGTACCAGCGGCGAGGAGGGTCCCACTGGTTTGTGAATGCTGACAATCAATATGTCGAAATCCTCGTGGAATCCGGAATGCTGGGATTCATTCTGTTTGCCGGATTCGGACTCGTGCTGACGGTTCTGTCATTTCAGCTCATCATGAAAAAGTCGAAGTCTCGTTCCGACCGCGGACTCTGGTCTCACCGGGTTGCAGTCGGGCTTGCGGGCATGGCGATGATGGCATCGCAGGGAATCGTGGCATTCTTTGATTTCGGGATTGGCTTGACCTCAACGCTGGCGGCAATTGCAGTCTTCGCAGGGGTGTTGACCGCGATTCGCCGTAGCCAGCCCGTGGCAGCGAGCACTCTCCCGGGATGGTTTGCGCTGGATGGCGGGTTTGTGGGATGGGTCTTACGACTTGCACTGGCAGCTGCCGCGTGCGGATCGGTGGCAGAATTGCAAAAGGCAGACAAAGTTTATCCGGCAATTGTTGAGGCGGCCAGACTCTTTAGTTCGCCGGTCAAAAGAGACGAGCTTGAACGACTTCCTGTGCTGGACGAACAACTCACCGCCGCGCTGGAACTTTACCCGGATAGCCCGATTGTCCGCGATTCGCTGGTCAATGTGCTGGAAGCGAGGTTCCGACTGCGATTGATAGACGCTCTGGCTCCACCGGGTTCTCCCCTCGAAGGCCCTCAGTTGCTGAGTGCATGGACACAATTGACACCGCTGGGGCTGGCAGATCGATTCGTGATGCTGAAGAAGAACCTGGATCCGGCGAGTTTCAAGGAAATGCGGTCCCTGGTCAGGACACTGTCGGAGGAATTTCCGTGGCAAGAAATGGCGCGGGACGCATCTCGCCAGATTCCGCTTGCACCGGGACTTGCAGTGGACGCTGCGGCGGGATCGATCAGTATCGGAGAATTCGGTGACGCGCAGTTGAGCGAACTCAGTGTCGTCCGGTTTGCACACCCCGCAGGTGCACGATGGTTGTATCAGTGCGGTATCCTGTGCCTCATCGGAGATCGCCCGCAGCACGCAGTGGAGTTTTGGAATCAGTCGCTGGAAGTTTCCGAGAGTTTTCGTGTCAACATCCTGACGGACGCATTGCGAATCTGGACGCCCGATCAGGCTTTGGCATTGTTTGCACCGCTGGAATATGCCGCAACGATACGAGCTGCGTTGTCCATATCCAGTCCGGAATTAGCGGAAGGACTCTGGAAGATCGCCGAATCGCAATGGCTAACCGCAGCAATTAATCCAACGGCTGACCAACGAGTTCAACGGGCAAATTATTTATTGCGTCGGGAATCTCCCGAGGCTGCGTTGGAATGGATCGACGTCTGTCTCGCAGAGTTCCCGGAAACGCTGCCGCTTCGTCAAGCACGCGCGGAGACGCTCGAAAAACGTGGGAAACTGGACGAAGCCATCGGAGAATGGCTCCGTTACCAGCACTACGACCCGAAGAACCCGCTGCCGACAGCATCGATAAAGCGGCTGATGGACGCGATGGACAAGTAAACAAGCGTGACCTTGATCGGTGAGAAGCGTTGATGTCGGGCCGGTCGCAGTCCAAAATCGGCGACATGGACCGATTTACACTTCACGCGACCGCATTTGTTCTGTGGCCGAATTCGTTAAAATTCGCAGTTGGACCCTGTTCAATCCGATGTTTCAAGACTTCGAATACCAAAAGTGATCCCATACAAGCCTGCGAGGAGCATCACTCCGACGATGATGCTTGAATCGTGTTTTGCAAGTAGCTTTTTCAGTTTGCCGACGTTTTTTATCAAATTGAAACTGCAACAGTCGTTTTGGGGAACGCTGTAAATCTACAACAGACTGGTTGAACCTCTTCAGGTCGAGTCGTCACGCTCAGCCTTGCGAAGACTCTGCGAAAATCAAAGAGGCTTATGGAAAAATCCACTTTTCGAGGGCACAATGGGTGCATGCTGCAATACGCTGTAAATTCCGCCTGTAGGGGCGGGCCCTGACGCTACTTCTTGGTTCTGCAGGAACTGAACACTAGTGCTTTGTCAGGCTTTAAAAAAGGGGTCAGGAACCAATAGCCAAATGGCCCAGAGGGTGCTCCGCACTATTGGTTCCTGACCCCTTTTTTAAGCGTCAAACCAAAAATTTAACGTTGACGAAGCACTCGCTCGATCCCTGGTGTTTCAGAATGTAGACGACTTAAGTCCGATCGGCGTGTGAGCTTTGCAGTTTTCCGGATCGAATTCCAACGGAGTTTTAGAGGGTAAATACGATGGCTTCAGCAGGACTTCCGAGCATGTATGGTTCCAGTGCCGCGCCGCCGGCAGAGGATCAGGACGCGGGATTGGACGTTTGGGGGTTTCTGAGACGTAGAAAATCATTCATCATCGTACTGGCAATGCTGGGAACGGGCATCGGGTACATGATGTTCCAACGCCAGGTTCCGATTTATCGATCGGCTGCGCTCGTCCAGGTCATTCATCGAAATGCTGACCGACGAATGGATATTCTTGTTTCAGAACGAGACCTGAAGGACGCAGCTTTTGAAATCACAAGCCCCAGTCTGATTGCACCGGCCTACGAAAAGAACCAACTCAGCGAACTGACTTTGTTGAAAGGGCTTTCGCCCGTCGCTGCGTATGATCAGATTTCCGGCATGACCCAGGTCAAGACGGGACTGGACAATACGAATATCGTTGAGATCGCAGTCCAGGGAGCCCGTGCGGACGAGATTCCGCAGATTGCGAACGCGATCGCGCGAGAATACGTCAACAAGCAGATGGAGAACTACAAAGACGCGCGCGGCGAATTGGATGCGCTCCTCATGCGACAGCGGGAAGGCCTGCACGATGAGTTGAAAATAAAGGAAAAGGAGTACAATGAATTCCGTGAACGTTCCGGCTTGATGAGCGACGGAAAGAATCCGCATCGCGAACGCCAGCAGGCTTTTTTGACACAGCTGGCGACGCTTTCACTGGAAGAAACAGCTCTCAAAGCTGAGTTAACCACTCTGGAAGAAGCGTTGAACAGTGGTGGATCTCGCGAAGCGATCCTGATGGCGATCGGAAAGTTGAGTGAGAATTCCGCGACCGGTGCAGTCGCGACGCGAAGAATTGACGATGCAGCCAACAACAGTAGAAATTTTGAACAACGTATGATTCCGCTGCTGCTCGAACAGAAAGAGCTGGAGGCGAAACACGGGAAGGATCATCCAAAGGTCAAAGCGATGGAGCGTCGGATTGAGTTCACTCGTCAATTGCTGCAGAAATTCGTCGCTGCCGAACCAGCGGAGACCGGTACACCAGCGACAGCAGGTGTTCCAACCGATTTTATTGCAATATACCTCCAATCACTGCGTCAGCAGATGCAGAGGATTGCGCGAGAACGTCAGGATCTGGAAACACAGGCCATTGAAGCTGAAAGACTTGCACGCGCGCTCGGGAATGATGAAAACGAAGACCGAACCAGAAGGAACGAAATCGATCGACTGACAAAACTGTTCGACAATGCGTCGTCCAACGTTTCAGAAACAAAAGTGAATGCCGAGATGGGAGGCGTCAAGGCACAGATTCTTGCACCTGCCCGCCACGGAGGACTGGTTTATCCTAGTCTCAGTCAGTTCATCAGTTTAGGTGCATTCCTCGGTGGATTTCTTGGACTGGTCCTTGGATACCTGGTCGAAATTGCTGATAAGAGTTTCCGGAAACCGCACGATGTAATCCGGGAATTCGGTGTTCCGATTATAGGGCACATTCCTTTCATGAAAGAAGAACGACTGAAGGGTGGGAAAGCGGATAACGGAATGGACCGTACAGCCGTCTGCGTTCACCAGCCCCGCTCCCGCCCGGCGGAAGCCTATCGTTCCGTGCGCACGGCTATTTGTTTCAGCGCATTGGGCAGTACACACCGTGTGATTCAGGTGAGTAGTCCTGCAGCGGGCGATGGAAAATCGACACTCGCTCTGAATCTTTCGATCGCATTGGCAATGTCAGGCAAACGCACGATTCTGGTGGAAAGTGACTTCCGCCGCCCAAAAGTTCATAAGCTGACCGCTGTCGAAAACAAGTATGGTATCGTCGATGTACTGCGTGGTGACGCAGAATTGGTTGATGCCGTGCAGAGTACCTCGGTAGAATCATTCTTTGTCCTGCCGTGCGGCAGTCGCCCAGACGACCCTGCAGAGCTGTTGTCAAGACCTGAATACGAGCGTCTGCTGGAGGTACTGCGGGAAAAATATGATTATGTCATCATCGATACGCCGCCGATCCTCGCTGTGACCGATCCAACGAGCATCGCTCCGCGTGTGGACGGAGTACTGCTTGCCATGCGACTCAGTCGCCACACTCGAGACCTGGGACGCCGGACGCTGGAGCAGTTGCGGGATGTCGGGGCGACTGTGTCCGGGATCGTGATCAACGGCGTGGAAGAGTCCGACGGATACGGCTACGGGAGTTACCGCTACTCCGATTATCAATATTACTACAAGAGCTACGACGATGGATACGGTCACGAAGGCAAGTCGAAGCAAGACTACTTCTCGGAGGACCGTTCAGAGTCGACTGGTGCCGACATTTTGCTGTAAGTCAGGACAGACTGGCACGCCAGCCAACAGCAACATGTGATTGACGTGCCTTGTATGCCTCGGCAAATCGGATTGAGTTATTCATGTTCAGCGAACAGAGCACTTGAAATCCCGGCGGCAGAGCGCACGGTGTATCTCACACCCGGTGTTTTGTTGGCGGGTTGTTTTTTGATCACGCAGGAATTCGGGAATTCGTGCAGGACTCCTGCCCGACAACACGAGTCAGAATCCTGCGGCTGGATTCAGGAAATTTTGGTATCGAATGAACTGCAGCTTAATCGACCGGGTCGCGACAATCGTGGAGCGCCCGTGCTTCGGACTCGAATTCTCGCTTCAGCTCGCATTTCTTTCAGCGGTCGATCGAGATCAACGCGGCACGACTCGAAGAATGGGTTTGACTCTTTGGAAGGTCAGCGGTTCAATCGCGATGTTACAAGAACCGTAATCCCTCCAGTTCCGGAATCACATATCATGAACTCAACCTGACACTCGTATGAATTCTTCAATTGCCGGATTTGCAGGTAACATTCTCGCTTCGAGTGTCACCGACGGGGACGAAGTCCGCGCGGAGATTCGTCGGTCCTCAGTTTTGTTCCTGAACAGGTCGTACTGGCCGGACGTTGAGGCGACTGGTCAGCTGCTCACTGCATTGTGTGAAGGGCTGACACAGGACTTTGAAGTTGGTGTGCTCGCCGGGCGTCCAAATGCGATCGTAGACAATTTGAACTTGAGGCATTGGAGTCATGCGGACGAAAGAAACGGCGTTCATATTCATCGTGTCGCTCACACGAAGTTCCCGAAACAAAATCTCTTCGGCAAGGCACTGAACTTTCTTTCGTTCGCTCACGCTTCGCATTCAGCTTTGCGAACAATTGCTGCTCCGGACGTAGTGGTCTTCGAAACGGATCCATTTCTGCTTGCCTTTGCGGCAAATCGCCTGCAGAAACGAACACAATGCAGAATGGTTGGTTACCTGCAGGACATTTATCCTGATGTCGCCGTGGCGTTGGGAAAAGTCGGCAACAACTGGGCGGTCCGCAGACTGCGGTCGGCACTGTTCGACATCTACCGCCGCTGCGATCGGATGGTGGTGCTCAGCCAGGATATGGCAGACCTGTTGACAGACGGGGGCGTTGCTGGTGAGCGAATTTCGATTGTCCCCAACTGGGCAGACACTCACAGTATTGCGCCTGTTCATGGTATCAGTCGATTTCGTGAACAACATCAACTGGGCGAACACTTTGTCGCGATGTATTCAGGCAACCTTGGACTTACGCAGCGGCTTGAAGAATTTGTGCTGGCTGCTGAGTTACTCATGGATCGCCCGGATATTCTGTTTTGCTTTGTCGGACGCGGTTCTCAGGAAAACTCACTCCGCCGACTGGTCGAAGCAAAGGGTCTGACAAATGTGCGGTTCTTTGATTATCAACCACAAGACGAACTGACTCACAGTCTTACGGCGGCAAATCTGCATCTGGTGCCATTAACGAGAGACCTGAGTCGTTGCTTAATGCCGAGTAAACTCTACGGTATTCTCGCGGCTGGGCGACCGTATTTAACAAATGCCCCTGTTGGTTCAGAGTTGCATACAATCAGCACAACGCATCATGTTGGACTCACAGTAGAACCGGGTTCGGTGCAGGCGATTGCGGCTTGTATCCTTTGGGCAGCCGATCACCGTGCAGAACTTGAGAACATGGGCCGCAACGCGCGGCAACTCGCTGAGTCCAGATACACTCAACAGCATTCCATCACGAAATTCCGCACCGTACTTCAACAGGTCCTCGCACAGACTTAATCTGATCGCTGATTTTGTGTTCCTGTGTTTCTGACAACTGCCAACTGAAGACCGCAGACTCTCCCGTGATTTCACACTCTTCATTGATCTTTGTCGCTGGCCACCGAGGAATGGTGGGATCTGCTGTCGTCCGGCAATTGACCGCAGCTGGCTTTACGAATCTGCTGCTCAGGAGTCGCGACGACCTTGACCTGATGAATCAGGCGAAAGTCAATCAGTTCTTTGCGGAGCATCATCCGGAAGTTGTCGTGTTTGCGGCAGCCAGAGTGGGAGGCATTCATGCGAATAGATCTTTTCCTGCGGAATTCCTTTACCAGAATCTGGTCATGGCCTCGAACACTGTCCATGCTGCCTGGCAGCATGGGACGAAGCGGTTTTTGTTTTTGGGCAGCACGTGCATCTATCCGCGTCTGGCACCGCAGCCGATTGCCGAGAGCAGCTTATTGACGTCGATGCTCGAACCGACAAATGAAGCTTATGCAATCGCAAAAATCGCCGGCTTGAAATTGTGCCATTTCTATCGTCGCCAATATGGTGTGCTGTTTCATTCAGGCATGCCGACAAATCTGTATGGTCCCGGCGATAACTATCATCCGGACAACAGTCATGTCCTGCCGGCACTGATTCGTCGCATTCATGAAGCGAAGGAATCGAATGCCGATGCCGTAACGATCTGGGGCTCAGGGACACCACTGCGAGAATTCCTCCATGTCGATGACCTCGCGTCCGGCATCCTGCACCTGCTGCAGTTGTCGAATCCTCCCGATCTGGTCAACATCGGCAGTGGCGAAGAACTCAGCATTCGCAGCGTGGCCGAACTGATCGCTGAGATCATTGGATTCCATGGCACGATCAAGACTGATCCGTCTATGCCCGACGGGACGCCTCGCAAGCTGTGTGATATCAGTCTGATCAAATCCACTGGCTGGTCTCCGAAGATTTCACTTAGAAACGGACTCACCGCCGCGTATCAGGACTTCCTGAGTGAACTCAAACACGAAAGGTTGCGGAGCGTGTGAAGGGCAGGGAACGGAGCGCTCGGAATCGCATGGGTGGTTAATGTCCTGTGATCCTCGTGTTTTTTCTATGATACCTGAACTTGCTCTGCACGCATTGTGGTTCCGCTGTGGAACTCTGTTACCTCTGTCGGCACATGTGCACTTGCTCTCCTGAATGCTGAACACTGGTAACTCACGACCCTTTTGTCTCTGACGACTGGCCTCTTCCATGACTGAATTTCATTTAACCGGTGCCGCACTTTGGGAAAGGATGAATCGCGCCGTGGAAAAAGTTCAGGAACGACTCGAAAAGACCGCCCGAACGCTGGAAGCGGTCGGCATTCCGTACTGCATTATCGGAGGCAACGCCGTTCGAGCCTGGGTGGCACAGAAAGACGAGGCCGCTGTGCGAACCACGCGCGATGTGGACATTCTGCTGCGACGCAGCGATCTGCCTGCCGCAATTGCCGCGATGGAGGGAGCCGGTTTCGTCTATCGACATTCCGCTGGAATCGACATGTTTCTGGATCACCAGGATTCCAAAGCCCGAGACGCAGTCCATGTCCTGCTGGCCGGCGAAAAAGTCCGCGAAATGGATCTGATCGCAACGCCTGACGTAGATGAATCTGTCGTAGTCGATTCGCACAGAACGTTGTCCTTGGCAGCGCTTGTCCGGATGAAACTCAATGTTTTTCGCGATAAAGATCGCATGCATCTGCGAGACATGCTGGACGTCGAACTCATCGACACCAGTTGGGTTCATGACTTACCACCGGAACTCGCCGCCCGCCTCCAGGAACTTCTGGACAATCCTGAATGATATATGAATCGTCAGTTGGCCGTTTCCAGCCGTCAGTGAACTACCAGCCTGCGGATAACTGCCAACTGATCACTGATAACCGCCAGTTTCTTAACTCTTAACGAACAATACTCATGCCAAAAACTGCATTCATCACGGGAATCACCGGCCAGGACGGTTCCTACCTGGCCGAATTGCTGCTGGAAAAGGGCTACCATGTCCACGGCCTGGTCCGTCGAGCGAGCACGTTTACCACGGGTCGCATTAACCACATCTACAGCGATCCGCACCAGAGCGGCACACGACTGTTTCTGCACTACGGCGACCTGACAGATGGTCAATGCCTCACCAATCTGATTCTCGACATCGAACCCGATGAGATTTACAACCTCGGTGCTCAAAGCCACGTCCGGGTATCATTTGATCAGCCTGTCTATACGTTTCAATCGACCGGCGGAGGAGCACTCAACGTCCTTGAGGCCGCTCGTCAATTGAACAAGAAAAAATGCGTCAAGGTCTATCAGGCATCGTCCAGCGAAATGTATGGCGAAGTGCTGGAAACGCCGCAGACAGAAAGAACGCCATTTCAACCGCAGAGTCCCTACGGTTGCGCAAAGGTCTTTGCGTTTCATCAGACTGTGAACTATCGCAAGTCATACGATATGTTTGCTGTGAACGGGATTCTCTTCAATCACGAAAGCCCCCGACGAGGCGAAACATTCGTGACGCGAAAGATCACGCGCGCGGCCACACGGATCAAACTGGGACTTCAGCAAAAGCTGTATCTCGGAAATCTGGAAGCGAAACGCGACTGGGGCTACGCGAAGGATTACGTCGAAGGCATGTGGCGCATGCTGCAGCATTCCGAGCCCGATGATTTTGTACTGGCCACCGGCAAGACTCAGACCGTGCAGGAATTCGCTGATCTCGTGTTTGCGCAGCTGGAACTGGATCCGCAGAAATACATCGAAATTGATCCGCGATACTTTCGGCCTGCCGAAGTTGATTTGTTGCTCGGCGACTGCAGCAAAGCCAATGAGAAGCTCGGCTGGACCGCCACCACCAGCCTGGCTGAACTGGCGACACTGATGGTCGATCACGACCTGGAGCTGGCTCGACAGGAAGCACTCCTGGCCAAAAGTTAACGGTTGTCAGGCCCGTCAGGTATTGGAGCACGGCGGTCGGTGACAATGTAGCTCGGTCGCTCCGCCGACTGCGACTTCCCCGCTGCAACGCGGTTTTGGCGAAAACGATTCAATCATTTACTCAAAACCACAGGACCCGTAGCCGATGAGTACGATTTCCACACTCGCTGAACATCGCGTTCTTTTGGATGGCGTTAGTTGGCAGACTTATTCTGCCCTTGTGGATGAATCAGAACATGCTGGCGGACGAATGACCTACGATCAGGGAACGCTTGAAATCATGTCTCCATTAATGCCTCGTGAAAGTGGCAAACGCATGCTTGGCCGTATGATTGAAATGTTCACGCTCTTGCGTGGTATCGAAATCCGTTCTTCAGCGTCCACGACATTCCGGCGAACAGATTTGAAGCGAGGCTTCGAAGCCGATGAATCCTACTACATCCAGTTTGCCGCACACATTCGCAGCAAACGCGAAATCGACCTGTCGATCGATCCTCCACCGGATCTTGTCGTTGAAATTGAAATGACTCGATCGGCCATCGACAAGTTGAGACTATTTGCCTCGATGGTCATCCCCGAAGTCTGGCGATACGACGGAAACACGCTATGGATCGGGAGTCACCAGAAAGACAGATACGTAGAAACAAAATTCAGTCATGTCCTTCCCGATTTTCCTGTCGAGCTGGCTGGCGAGTTTCTTGCTCAGCGATTCGACGGGAGCGAAACAGTACTCATTCGTCAGTTTGTGGCATGCGTGGCGATCAAATAGCGAATCGCAAACTGCGCGATTCAATCTGAACAAGCCCAACTATCAACTCTGAGTGGCATTGTGAACTGAACACTGCCGACTGCAAACTTACAAACTCATGACTGACAACTTGCAACTTGCAACTTCCACAAATCGGGCTCTCATCACCGGTATCACAGGTCAGGACGGTTCCTGGCTCACGGAACTGCTCCTGGGAAAAGGCTACGAAGTCCACGGGATCGTGCGCCGCAGCAGTACTCTTGAACGATCCCGTCTGAGCCAGTTCTATGGCGATGCCAGCACGTATGAAAAGCGGCTGTTTCTGCACTATGCAGACCTGTCTGATACGACCACGATCCGGCGAATCATCAACAAGGTGCAACCTGCGGAGTTCTATCATCTGGCCGGACAGTCGCATGTCGGACTGAGCTTCGAGATCCCGGAAAGCACGTGCGATCTGACTGCAATGGGAAGTCTCCGGATCATGGAGATCCTGCGCGACCTCCCAAACCCACCGCGTTTTCTTCACGCCAGCAGTCGTGAAATTTTCGGGACACCCAGTGTCAGCCCTCAGGACGAATCAACTCCGATCAATCCCAATTCGCCATATGGCTGTGCGAAAGCCTTTGCGACTCAGATGACAAAGATTTATCGCGAAGCGCACGGGCTCTTTTTCTGCAACGCCATCTGTTACAACCACGAAAGCCCGCGACGCGGCGAGAACTTTGTCACGCGGAAAGTCACTCTGGCAGCCGCCAGGATCAAAATGGGGCTGCAGAAATCTGTGAGTCTCGGGGATCTCGATTCCGCTCGAGATTGGGGTTACGCTAAAGACTATGTGTTGGCGATGTGGCTGATGCTGCAACAGGAAACACCGCACGACTATGTCATAGCGACAGGTGAATCACGAACCATTCGTGATCTTCTGGAAACTGCTTTCAGACATGTCGGCCTGAACTGGCAGGATTATGTCAGGATTGACGATCGTTTTAAACGCCCGGCGGACGCGCACGAATTGCTTGGCAACCCGGCGAAAGCCATAACGCGACTCGGATGGAGACCTTCCATCACATTCGAACAACTGATTCATCTCATGGTGGATGAAGATTTGAAAGGCGTCAGGAGCCACAGTTGAGTTCAGCATAATTCGAAGTGGGATGACTGGTCATCGCTTTCTTTTTCAGCGGTTCTGACTCACTTCTCATCCCGTGCCACTAAGACCAGCGGGAACTAAAAGAAATTTGCAGATTGCACCACGGTCAAGAACTGCGTTTCCTCGTGCTTGTAGCCGGATTCCTGAGAATTCGGAGGCGAGTAGGGAAAATGCAGCGGCGATTGATAACTGCTAATCTCGGCACAGCCGCCGCAATCCACGCAAACCAACCAGTCTCTCCGCTTGTACCAAATCTGCGCGAACAAGCAGGGCGACAGCTGACCCCGCCACAGGTTCAGGGCTAGGGTTGTGGCATTACGGCAACATCGCCGGATCCTGAGATATCGATACCGGACCTGTGTATTCTGGCACCGACAGGAACGAAGTCTGCGCCCAGCCTGCACTTCAGCTCCTCTGGCTGATTTTCGTCATGTCGCGATGGTGACCATTCAGCACATTTCGACGTACATGAATTCCAGCAGGAAATTTCCAGGAAACGCAGGCGGCGATCTTGTTCTGCTTTCGCTTGCCGCTGTTTGTTTCTGAGTCTCAGCCCCGGCGTCAACCGTTCAGCCCCCCCCCGTTTTCTGAATCCAGGGTGAGCTGTCCGTGAATTACTCAACCGTCCGGGTAAAGAACCATATCACAAAGCCATGTCGTTAACCGAGAACCTGGAAAGCAGAATTCCTGAGAAAACAGAGCCATCCATAGCGCGATTGCCGGTTGTTGAATACTCCTCGGCCTCGGCGCTTCGGAATCCGGCAGGATTGTTGATGGAGATCGGTGTCGAACTCTGGCGTTGCCGTGGTTTGGCATGGGTTCTGTTTCATCGAGACCTGATGGCCCAATATCGGCAAAGCTATCTGGGTTACCTTTGGATCTTTGCGCCGGTTTTGACCACTGTGATCACGTGGACATTCCTGACATCCCAGAACATCGTGCAGTCGTTTGACACCGACATCCCTTATCCGGCCTATGTGTTCGTTGGAACAGTCATCTGGACTGCCTTCAGTGCCGCATTAACCCAACCGCTCGCTTCATTTACCGCTGGCAGTGCTGTGTTCATGAAGCTCAAGGTGGCGCCCGAGGCGTTTATTCTGGCAGGGTTTGGCAAACTTGCTTTTGACCTGGCGATTCGGCTACTGATGCTTGTAGCCGTGTGCATCGTATTCAAGGTAGCCCCGGCCGCGACAGCTCCCCTGGTCCTTGTGGGCATCACACTGGCAATGCTGCTTGGCGGTGCCATCGGAGTCCTGTTGATTCCGATTGGTTCTCTTTATGGAGACGTCTCCCGAATTGTCGGGATGGTGGTTGCGTTTGGAATGTATCTGACGCCTGTCGTTTACCCGGTTCCGGCTGCAGGCTGGTCCAGAACTCTTTTTGAATGGAACCCGATGACCACTGTGGTCCTCGCGTCAAGGGATTGGCTAAGTCATGGAATCGGTTCTCATCTCCCCGCGACGATCGTGATTGCTGCAGCATCGGCGTTCTTGTTTCTTTTCGGCACTGTTCTTCTCCGAGTCTTTCTTCCCCATTTAGTTGAACGAATGGGGATGTGACATGGGCGAGTCTCTCATCATCTGTGACAAAGTCGGCAAGAAGTTTTGCCGGGATCTTCGAAATAGTCTGTGGTATGGACTTGTCGATTCGCTCAACGAACTTCGACGGCGTGAGGTGGATGAACCTGATGCCTTGCGTCCGGGGGAATTCTGGTCCAACAAGGGAATCTCGCTGGAAGTGAAGCGCGGCGAGTGCCTTGGACTTGTCGGAAGAAATGGTGCAGGAAAGACAACGCTGCTGAAGATGATCACCGGGCTCATCAAGCCTGATCAGGGACGCATCAGGATTACAGGCACGGTCGGGGCCATGATCGCCCTCGGGGCTGGATTCAATCCAGTGTTGACAGGTCGCGAAAACATCTACGTCAATGCGTCAATTCTGGGACTCAGTACACGTCAGATCGAAGACCGGATTGATGAAATCGTTGAGTTTGGAGAACTCAGCGACGCCATCGACGCCCCGGTCAGGACCTACAGTTCCGGTATGAACGTGCGATTGGGATTCGCCGTGGCGGCCGTCATGGTCAAACCAGACGTGCTCATTCTGGACGAGGTTCTTGCGGTCGGCGATCTGGCGTTTCGAAACAAATGCCTGACACGGATGTCAGTGATCATGAAAACCAGTGCTGTGATTTTTGTGTCCCATACCTCACCCATCGTCAATCGGTACAGCAGCCGGGTGGCATGGCTGGACGGCGGAAAACTTGTTAAAGTTGGCCAACCGTCTGAGGTGATCGAAGAATATTCTGCGAGCTTTGATCAACAGGCGGGTGAAATGACGAGCCAGCCCGGCTGGGCATTGGAGTCAATCCTGCTGAATGGCCAATTTCCAAATGAAGAATCCACTATTGGCTGGAATGAACCGTTGAGTATCACCGCTTCCGTTCGATTGCCTGCACAGAACCATCGGGTGCGTGTGAAGTTTCAGTTCTCAGACTCAGAACAACGCCCCATTGCGACGGCATTCTCGGAGACCATGGAGACAGGGAACGCCGGGAATGCACAATTTGAAATGAAACTCGACCGTTCACTGCTGGCGCCCGGAAAGTGGTTTCTTTCGATGGCGGTCTTCCCGGAAGACCTGTTGTCCTACCACATTCTCGCCAATGCGGGGTGGACTTTTCAGGTCAGCAGCGGTCGCCAGGACTTCGGCACCGATCGAATTCATTTTCAGGCACAATGGAAACACCAGTAGTATCGCTGGCACCGCTCTTAGGTGAGCTTGATCCGGGTTGCGAAAGTGACACGATCCGACAAGTCGATCTTTTTCCTGAAACCTCTTCGCTTTTCACGCGCATTCTTGACCGTCCACCAGGCGCGGACCACAGGTCTTCGAACGGTAGCTCGCCCTGGGGGCAAGGGCTTTCAACCTTTTTTAAAACGTGATTTCTAATGAGACCGTTACGAAAACTCAGAAACTTCCTTCGTCGCGGCAGATCGCTGCCCGTCGTATCTTCAGTTGATCCGGACATCATGGTCGGTGCCAATGCGGTTGCTGCCACGCGTCAGGGGCTTCGCTGGCTGCTTTACAACGACCGGTATCTTGATCAGGAAATCCTGAAGTGGGGTTTCTTTGAAAAAGAAACGACTGAGATCTTCCTGAAGATCATTAAGCCCCACATGGTTGTCTTCGATGTGGGGGCCAACTTTGGTTACTACACGGCCCTGACCGCCGCACGACTGAACAACGAAGGGCATGTTCATGCCTTTGAGCCTACGCTCAACTATCGCCAGCGACTTTTGGGCAATCTGGTTGCAAACCGGCTTGAGTCACACGTCACCGTTCATCCTGTTGCACTTTCGAACATCAATGGTGAAGCAGACATTCGCATCGGGAATTCCAGTGCCACCATGCATCCCGTTGGCGACTATGGCAGCACGGAAAAAATTATGCTGAAAAAGCTGGATGATTTTGTGGTTGAAGAGAAGATTGACCGCATCGATATGATCAAGGTTGATATCGACGGTCACGAACCTCTGTTCATCAAAGGCAGCTTGAAAACGATTGCTCGGTTTCGCCCTGGAATCGTGTTGGAATTCAACGAACAGAACCTCCGGCAGCACGGTAGCTCTGCAAACGCCCAGCGAAAGTTGTTGGAAGAGATGGACTACGTCTTGTATTCCGAGAAGACGGGGAGACCGTATACTTCGGTAGTGGATTTTGAAGTCGAATGTGCAGACCCCTGTGTCAGTGCCAATGTGTGGTGCTTTCCACAAGAGGATCCACGGGCTCAACTCTTCCAGGAAGTGCTTGCTCTGGCTGCGAGTTGGCCTTAAAACCCTGTAGGCTTGAAGCAGTATCAACATGAGGATTGTCTTTGGCCACTTAGCGTGGGCACCGTACGCGAAGGTTCTTTTCGAAGCGGCTGTAGAACGAGCACGTGGGTTTGGTCATGACGTTGTTGCGTTTTGCCTTACAACCGGCGCCCCCAAACCGCGGCATTCCTGGCCGCAATTAGACGCGGCGTGGAAATCGCGCGACTCCGATTTGTGTGATCTGCGTGATCGACTGATTGAAGTCTGTTCCGACGCTGATGTCTTTTGGAACGTCAATGGTGCCAACGTCCACCCGTCGTGGCTGGCAGATCTGCCAACGCTGAATGTGTATGGGTGCTTCGACGATCCTGAATCAACGTCCATTCTCTCCGAGCCCGTGGCTCGGTATTTCGATGCCGCTTTTGTCGGAAACCTGGCATGCCTTCCTTTGTATCGGAGCTGGGGGCTGAATCGCGTCGCCTGGTGCCCGATCGGCATCATTAATCACGATTTTCCTGCAGATGTACCTACGACGAACTTGCTGAACGCAGCACGGACAACTCCGCTGTCATTTGTTGGAGAGCGGGAATCTCCGTGGAGACAGGAGCGACTCGACCGGCTTGTGTCAGAATTTCCTGAGGCTGTCTTTCGCGGCAATGGCTGGCCACATGGCCGGATTTCAGATGAAGACCGTGGACATCTGTATCGAAACACGCGCATCGGCTGGAACATTCACAATTCGCTCGGCCCGATTAACGTTCGATTATTTGCTCTCCCGGCCAATGGCATCCTGCAGATCTGTGATAACCGTTGTCGTCTCGGGCAGTTCATGAAACTGGAACACGAAGTTGTCGGTTTCGACACAATTGATGAATGTATCGATCGTACGAAATACTTCCTGAATCACGATGCCGAACGCAATGAAATCGCAGCAAACGGACATCGCCGATATCTGGCCGACTACTCGGAGAAGCGAATCTGGGAATACTATCACAGTCAGTTCAAAGAATGGCTGGGCGGAGAGTCACGCAGCGAACATCCGATCGATCGGTTGCAGTGGAATGAAGCAGGAACGACAACAAGACCGAACATCAAATCCGGGACAGTGCGATCGCGACTTCTCCAACGTATCAACCGGACATTGAAGCCCTTGAATCTGCAGATCAGTCGCAGCTCGCAGGGAACCGGAATTGCGTCGGTCAGCAGTTCGCCAACTGTTGCAGAAGTCCTCGTTGCCAAACAATCGCCTGCTGCGCCGACAGCTTTAGCGGAACAAAAAAAGCAATGCCCCGATGACGGCAGCGAGGATTCGGAAGCCGACCCGGCGAACCTGGCTTTCTGCTGGGCAATCGCCACGATTTTGGGCGATGCACGACAAATCGAATGCTCGGGAAACCTTTCGCCCATATTCGCTGCTGAGGCATCGGCTGATCCCCGCCGAAATGTGACTGTCGTTAATTCCGTTTCCCGCAGGCTCAGTCCGCAGCCCATCGTTGTGCGAAACGATCAGCCATGCAGTGCTGGATTGGATTTGGCGGTATCAATCGATGAGGTTTGCCCTGCGGCAGATTATCTCGGCGTTCTTGGTCGTCTTGTTCAGTCAGCACCTAAGGTAATTGTGGCCGTCGTTCAATCGGTTTCCACAGGACCTGTGACAGATGAAGACGCATCGCTTTCGCAGCGGTCGTGGACCGCTGGCGAGTTCTACTGGGTCCTGCGAGGCTTTTGGGACAGCGTGACCGTCTACCAGATGCCGAACCGGTTCCTGCCCGAACTCAGGAAAGACGAAAAGGGAATCGAAAAGGGTCCGATAGTTGCTGTTTGTTTTGATCCCCGGACGACCTCTACCGCGTCATCGGTATCAAAGTCACTATGACATTTGAGATTGCTATCCATCCGGACGATTACACTGATCCGCGGCGTCAAAAGCACGATGACGCTTCCTCCCCGCGGTGGGCTCAGTATCTTGAAGAGGCGGGATGCACGGTTCGCTGGGTGGATGTTTACTCGCCGCAGATCCTACAGGACCTCGCAGGCTGCGACGCATTCATGTGGCGCTGGGCACATTTCTGGGGAATGTACAGGCTGGCCCATCGCCTCCTGCCGGTCATCGAAGACGGACTTGGATTACTGGTCTATCCCGATCAAAAGACCTGCTGGCACTACGACGATAAGGCCTCACAGTTTTTTCTCATGCTTGCGGCAGGGATTCGTACACCGGAGACATGGGTCTTTTTTTCGGTCGAACGGGCGCATCAATGGGCGGTCCAGGCGACCTATCCCGTGGTTCACAAGTTAACCACCGGCGCGGGATCAACTAATGTCTCGTTGGTGTCATCCGAAGCCGAAGCGCACGGACTGATCGATCGCCTGTTCAACGAGGGATGTTTTGAACTGGCAGAAGAAAAAGAATTGGTCATCCCCTTTCGTGATCGCGTTTCCAATGCGATGAGAATACTCCGTCGTGTCCAGACAAAACCACTGATGTCTCCCACGGGTGATGTGTTCCACAAAGGCATGATTTATTTTCAGCAGTTTATCCCGAACAACAGTTGCGATATCCGCGTCACTGTGATCGGAAACAGAGCATTTGCCTTTCGTCGCATGAATCGGGAAAACGATTTTCGCGCCAGCGGAAGCGGTCGCATTTCTTTTTCACCTGCGGACGTTCCCCGAGAAGCGGTTAAAACGGCATTCGATGCGACACGCCGACTGGGCTGTCAATCGCTGGCGTTCGACATTCTGATCGATCAGGAACAGATACCGGTGGTTGTTGAAATCAGTTACACGTATGCGAGTTGGGCAGTCCATGAATGTCCGGGTCACTGGGAGCAGAACGATGCTGCACCGACTTCACCTCTGACGTGGGTGGAAGGTTCAATGTGGCCGGAACGTGCACAGATTGACGTGGTCCTGTCGCAACTCAGAAGTCGGAGAAATGCGAGCGCACCGCAGACATGATTTCCGAACATCTGAAAATGGAATTCTGCGGCGCACGATTCCTGCTCGTACCTGGCCACCTGGGTTACATCGGCGGCGCAGAACGACAGTCCCTGATTCTGGCGGCGTCACTCCTGAATCAGATAGATTGCAGAGTGGACGTTCTCGGTTGGGGCGGCCAGGACGGGATCTTTGCGGAGGCCCTGCGTGATATCGGGATTGAACCAGTCGTCTTCCCCTGGGACTTCGAAGCACACGGATTGCGACGAGCCGTCAACGCCATTCGTCTCGCTCGATTCATTCGCAGTACTCTTCGTCCTGATTACATCCTTCCGTTCGCGACCTATCACTGTAAAGTGATTGGCTCCATCTGGCGCTGGACCGGAGCGAGATTTGCCTGGTGGAACCAGCGCGACGAGGGCCGCTGTCTCCACGGCACGAGGACGGAGCAGCGGTTGATGCGGTCGCTTCCCGCGATTGTTTCAAACTCCTGGGAGGGACGTGATTTCCTTATTCGGAAGTTTTCGCTGCCAAATGACCGCGTCAGAGTCATCAACAACGGAGTGGAGATTCCGGAAGATGTCGGACCGTCAGACTGGCGACCACGGCTCGGAATGGCGGATGACGAGCTTCTCTTCACAATGACGGCAAATCTCACGCCGTTTAAAGATCATCTGACGCTCCTGCGGGCATTCGCCAAACTGCGGGAATCAGAAATTGGCAGAAAGTGTCGCCTGGCACTGGCTGGCCGCCATGATGAAACCACACAGCAAATCAAGTCGCTGGCATTCGATCTGGGACTCTGCGGAAAACTGTTATTGACGGGTGTCGTTCCGATGAATGAAATTGGCTCATTGCTGCAGGCGACCGATGCGGTTGTTCACAGTTCCATCAAAGAGGGGTGTCCAAATTCCGCTCTGGAGGCGATGGCCCACGCACGCTGCGTTCTGGGAACTGAAATCTCCGGGATGCGTCAGGCCCTGGGAGACGAAGCTGCTGATTTGTATCTTGCTCCGCCAGGCGATTCGGATCGCCTGGCCGAATTGATGCGGCAGATGGCCGAAGATCCGGCGCGGCGAGCAGCCGCCGGACAAGCGAACTGCAACAGGGTCCGGACAGAATTCAGTGTCGAAAAAATGACACAGGCTGTACTTCAGACAATTCTCGACCATCGAATCCGCTAAAATTTACTTGAGACATCTGCGTCCACTGCGTACGTCCTTCGTAGAGCGCAGAACGGAAACCGATTCAGCGTTTCCAGCGGTAGCTCGAACCGGGGCAGGGGCGATGCGCTTGTCAGGTACGAGTGTTCTGAACACTATTGATTTTTCTTTCGATCCCACGCATCACTCCTGTTTGAAATGCCTAAGTCTGTACTTCTGAGAAAGTGTCGGTCTGCCTGCTGGCACGCACGTGAAGCATGGAAGCGAATGCAGGAGCGGCAGCAGGCTGCAGGTCGGCGTCGAGCCTTCAATACCTGGCTGAAGCAACTGGGAAGCCGTCGCCCCGATGTCCTGGTCGGTGCAAACTTTGTCGAGTTCGGCGGCACGCGTCACCACATGCACGCATTGAAAGAATTCTCATCGCTCAACGTCGCGCTGATACCTGATGACGAATCTTTGAAGAAGATGACGGAGTGGTCACTAAAAACGGAGTTTCGCGAGTCGTTCTTTAAGTTTAATTCACACGGAATCAAAGCCGCCCATTCGCACGTTTTTCCCTGGTTCATCGAATGGTGTCACCATCAGCAGCAGACAAACGGACTCCGCTGGATTCACACGCATCACAATTGGTACTACCCGGAATTCGGTCGAGGAGAACTGGAACCGTGGCAGACGGAATTCAACGAGCAGTTTCTGTTTGCACTCCGTCATGCCGATGTCTGTCTTTCCGTTTCGAAATGGCAGCGTGATTTCCTCAGGAAATCGTTTGACGTCGGGACGCATTATTTGCCCAACGGCGTGAATGTTGAAGTTTGCGATGCGGCGGATGCCGGACGAGCTCGCCGCAGAACAGGTCTTGATCAATTCGTGCTGTATGCCGGTCGCAACGATCCTGTCAAGAACCCCGCCGACTTTGTGAGACTTGCAGCAGGTCTCCCGGGGCAGCAATTCCTGATGCTCGGCCATGGGTTATCGAACGCCACACTACACGATGACTGGGACATGTCGGTACCGGAAAATCTGAAGGTCATGGGTGAGGCGACTCACCAGGAAACTCAGGATGCCATCGCCGCATGTTCGGCACTGATTGTGACAAGTAAACGAGAAGGGCTACCAACGCTTGTCCTGGAGGCCATGACACACGGAAAGCCGATCGTAGTCCCGGACGAAGACGGATGCATGGAGGCCATTGGGCATGGTGAATTTGGCTTCATCTATCGACAGGGTGATATCAGTCATTTGTCCGCAATGACATTGGAGGCCATTTCTGATCGCGAGCGTTGCAGCAGGGCGCGAAAGCGTATTCTGGAAGAATACGACTGGAGGGTTGTGATGGAAAAACTGGACCGAATCTATACTGGCGCAAATTCTCCGTGAATTTGAAAGCCGCATATGAGCGTTGTCGATAAACAGATCGTCTCCATTCACTTCTATCACAATCTGATCTTCATTTACAAAGGACATAACGACTGTCCCGGCAATCACAGACGCAATTGATCGGATGCGGTTCTGTCGTCTGCTGATCCCACACGAATTCGCCTGAGGCCAACTGCCCGGCACCGAAGTCCCTGAACAAATTCACTATGTGCAGCTTTCTGTTCGCAAGAACAACTTCACCAATCTCTGATTTGATGCTGGCATCCGCCAACGAATACGCGCGTCATCGAGGTCCGGACAGGACCGAAGTGCATCGACTGACGGATTCGCACGGCTTCCAGATTGCGATGCTTCACAACCTGCTGGATATTTCCGGGAATGCCTGCTCTCAACCGATTTCGGCCTATGGCCGAAATGACGTCTTTGCACTCTTCAACGGAGAAATCTACAACTTTCGTGACTTCGGAAGTTTCAGGAGCGATACAGAGTGCATTCTCCCCGCGTGCGCTCAGCATGGTCGCCAGACACCCGCAATGCTGGATGGCGAGTTCTCAATCGTCGTTTACAGCGTGGGGGCAAACAGTCTGGACATCTTCACAGATCCTTTTCTGACGAAGCCACTGTATCTGGGCCGTTGGGAGAACGAAACAGATTTTGCCGCCGCTACGTGTGCATCCAGTTTGAAAGGCATCGGCTGCACGCGGATTGAAATGGCGACGCCAAATACCGCGTGTCAGATTCAGTTTACCAGCAAAGATCTGACCATCGAGACACACAGTCCTCTGGTCGGGTTTTCGCTCGATCAACACAAGGAAAACTACAATGACTGGGACACCGCCTTTCTGGCAGCGGTCGGAAAACGCGCATTACATGGTGCCCAACGTCCGATGGTGTTCCTGTCATCCGGATACGATTCCGGAGCCATTTGTCTGGCACTGAATCTTCAGAAGATTGAATACGACACACACTCTATTCTGGCCGGGGAAGAGCAGGGCATCCTGGACCAGCGAATCAGGATCAACAAGGCCGGGACCTGTGGAAAGGCCATTCGAATCCGTGGCCTGTCCGAATTTGATGTGCGGCAAATGAGCAGTGACATCAAAACAAATGTCGAACCATTCGTGTACGTCCATGAGGATCAGCCGGGAGTCTTCAGCGACCTGCAGTCTGACGGAGGGGCTCTGGGGGCAAACTACCTTGCTAGACTTGCAAGAAAACAGAACCGACTCGTTAATCTTTCAGGTTCAGGGGCTGATGAGATCATGTCCGACTACGGCTTTGCCGGTGAGAAGTTTTATTATCATTCAGAATTCGGTGGACGGTTTCCCGACGAATTGCAGTCGATCTTTCCATGGAAGAAATTCTACGGCGACACCCAGCGCAGTTATCTGTTCAAAGACGAGTACATTCTGGGCCGACACGGCATTGAAGGCCGCTATCCGTTTCTGGACAAGCAGGTTGTGCAGGAGTTTCTTTGGCTGGCACCGCCGCTCAAAAACGAAGCCTACAAAGGGGCAATCGAGCATTTTCTGGCATGTCACGACTATCCGTTTGAACGATTGAAGAAGAGAGGCTTTTCCCCCAGGGCCGAGGATTCAGCGCTGCGACGGTTCTTTTCCCGACTTCTCAATTAGCTTTGCATCCATTGGCGAATCCACTGCGAATTGACATTTGTGCTTACGACAGTCCGCACGGCGTTGGCGGACCCTATGTCTGGGTTCTGCGAATGTGCCGTCAACTTCAGCAGCAAGGCATGCATATTCGAGTCAGGCTGTTTCACTGGGGGTCGCTGGAAAGCGGTATTGTCTATCAGGGACTTCAAAGAGACGGAATTCCATTGACATCGCATGTTTTCGCGGGCAGCGAATCCAACGTGCGATGGCTATTGAAGAGTGTTGCTGATGATCCACCTGCCGTCCTGATTGCCGACAATGTCGTCCCGGCGTTGCTTGCTGGACGATATCTTCAGAAAGGCGGAATTCCGACAATTGGCATCCTGCGATCGGACGACGCCTTCTATCATGCTGTGATTGAGAGATTTGTCAGTGGAACGCCGGAAGATCGACTGACGGCGGTCGTTTGCGTTTCGGAGTTTCTCACTGAAGTTGTCCAGTCGAAGAGTATTGACGCGCTTGAAGTTGTTCATATTCCGTCAGGAACGCCGATACCGGATCGCACTGCGGCAGCCCCGACAGATATCCTGAAACTTATTTATGTCGGACGTCTGGTTCAGGAACAAAAACGAATCATCGAAACGACGCATGCCTTACATCGAGTTGTCTCTGAGCTGCCCAACACATCCGCAACTCTGTTTGGCGATGGCCCGGATCATGACGACGTCAAAAAACTTTTGGCATCAATGTCTTCTCCGGTTGAACTGGCTGGTCGGCTGGACAGCGATGGATTGCACGAGCGACTGCTGCAGTCACACGTGATTGTGCTGTTGTCGGATTATGAAGGCACACCGACGGCCGTAATGGAAGCGATGGCTTGTGGAGTTGTGCCCGTGTGCCTGAGAATCCGAAGCGGGATTCCGGAACTTGTGACCCATAACGAAACCGGCCTGTTGGTCGATGATCGGGGAGATGGTTTCGTTAACACAATCCGACGACTTCAGACCGAAGCAGGCCTTTGGCAGCGGCTTTCTGCGAATGCCAGAAAGCGAGTTGAGGAGGGATTCAGCTTTGAGAGGAGTGCGGGAAAATGGGAGTGCCTGCTGCGAAAACTTTCCGCACGGTCACACCGCACCGGCAGGATCACGATCCCGTCGCGACTGAAATTGGCAACACCGCATCCCGCGTTTGCTCAGGAAGATAAACGGGCCGCAGGAGTACTCGAAGAATCTCTTGGCCGACTGAGGCGGGCGATTTCCAGGGCGCGAATGTTTGGCGGGCGACTGAAACGAAACCTGTTCAATCGGACGCGATGATCGACGTCAATATATGCCTGGATCAAGTCGCCGCCTCGTGAAGCGGTGGATTGATCAGGTCAAGTTGAAAGACACAGGCACAAGGATCTGGATGGGTACGATCTGCATCGTCAACGGACACAGGAGGCTGCTCAGCGAGACATTCATTGCTGCTCAGGTGGAACGGCTGAAGGGAGACAAAGTTGTCTTGTACAACTATTTCCCCGAGTACACGTGCAACGGTCGAAAGATCCGGTATTTCTACAGCCGTCATCCGTGGTTGATGAAGCTGAAGCGACTGCTGCCTCAGTTCCTTTATGACCGCTGGATCACTCGGAATGAGCAGTCCGAAGCGCGGACGCGTGATTTCATGGCTGGATTTGTTCGTGAACACAATGTAGACGTCTTCCTGGCAGAATATGGGTTCAACGGAGCAGACATCGCCCCGATTGCGAAGCATCTGGACAAACCCCTGATTGTCCACTTCCACGGTCATGACGCACACAACGAAACAGCCCTGGCTCCCTACAAAATACGTTACAAGGTCATGTTCGACTATGCACACCGCCTGGTCAGCGTTTCACATACAATGACCGCAGCTCTCATCGCTCTGGGCGCTGACGAATCGAAGATCGTTTACAACCCGTACGGCGCACGAGAATACTTCTATCAGGTGCAGCCGGACTATCGGAAAACTCTGCTCGCCGTGGGGCGATTTGCAGACATCAAAGCTCCCTATCTGACACTGATGGCCTTTCAGAAAGTGGTGGCTCAATTCCCGGACGCATCGCTCGTTATGGTTGGGGATGGACCATTGCTGGAGACATGTAAAAGCCTTGTCGCCACATGGGATCTGAGTTCAAGAGTGACATTCACAGGCGCACTTTCTCATGATGAAGTGCTGCCACTCATGTCGCAGGCCTGCGCCTTCGTGCAGCACTCCGTCACGACCTCCGACGGTGATATGGAAGGCATGCCGAATTCAATCCTTGAAGCCGGAGCGGCCGGGCTGCCCGTCATTTCGACTCGACATGCAGGGATCGTGAATTCTGTAATCGAAGGCGAAACCGGCTTCCTTGTGGATGAACGCGATGTTGACGGAATGGCAGACAGGATGTGCCGGCTGCTTCGGGATCCGGAAGTCTGCCGCACGATGGGAGCATCCGCCAGGCAACACATTCGTGAAAATTACAACATCGATCGCCATATTCAGAGCCTCCAGGATCTGATCGAAAAGGCCAGGGTCGGGAAAAGTCACTGAAAAGTCAACTGACCACTGAGAAGCGACAACTATGACTGCCATCCTTGGAATCTCTGCATTTTACCACGACAGCGCGGCCGCATTGCTGGTAGATGGCCATCTGGTCGCCGCAGCTCAGGAAGAGCGATTCACTCGAAAGAAACACGACCCCGACTTTCCATCAAATGCCGTCAAGTACTGTCTGAAGGAAGCGGGCATTTCGGCTGCCGATCTTGATTATGTGGTCTTCTACGAAAAGCCGTTTGTTAAGTTCGAACGACTCCTGGAAACATACCTCGCGTTCGCTCCCGCCGGATTCCGCAGCTTCGTGACGGCAATTCCCGTCTGGCTGAAAGAGAAGCTGATGATGAATCGACGGATTCGCAAAGAAATGGCCGGGGCAACGAAGGCAAAGTTGATTTTCACTGAACATCATGAAAGCCATGCCGCCAGCGCATTCTTTCCAAGCCCTTTCGAAGAGGCTGCGATCCTGACACTGGATGGCGTCGGTGAATGGTGCACCACGATCTGGGGGGTGGGCAAAGCCAACAGAATCGAACTCACGAATCAGATCACGTTTCCGCATTCGCTCGGCCTGCTTTACTCAGCATTCACCTATCACTGTGGATTTAAAGTCAACAGTGGCGAATACAAACTGATGGGGCTGGCACCCTACGGAAAACCGGTCTATGCAGATCGCATTCGCAAACACATTATCGACGTGAAGCCCGATGGCAGCTTCTGGATGGACATGCAGTACTTCAACTACTGCCAGGGCCTGACAATGACCAGTCACCAGTTCAGCAACCTGTTCGAGATGGAACCCCGTAAACCGGAATCCACGCTCGAACAGAAGCACATGGACATGGCCGCCAGTATACAACTGGTGACCGAAGAAATTGTCCTCGCCATTGCAAACCACATCCATCAGCAAACCGGCATCAGGCATCTGGTGCTGGCTGGTGGTGTGGCGTTGAACTGTGTGGCCAACGGGCGATTGCTGCGGGAAGGTCCGTTCGACGATATCTGGGTGCAGCCGGCTTCAGGAGATGCTGGCGGCGCTCTTGGGGCGGCGCAGTTTGTCTGGTATCAATTGCTTAATAATCCTCGTCACGTTGAATCTGTCGATTCGCAGTTCGGCAGTTTGCTGGGCCCGCAGTTCACTACGGACCATGTGACCAGGTTTCTCAATCGTGCGGGCGTGACATACCAAAGGTTTGAAAGCGACCAGGAGCTGATCGCACGTGTTGCAGAGTTGCTGACGGAAGACAAAGTCGTCGGGTGGTTTCAGGGGCGGATGGAGTACGGGCCTCGAGCACTCGGCAGCCGCAGCATTATCGGTGATGCAAGGTCCCCGAAAATGCAGTCGGTGATGAACGTCAAGATCAAGTATCGGGAGAGCTTTCGGCCTTTTGCTCCGATTGTACTCCGCGAGGAGGCTTCAGAGTGGTTTGATATCCAGCCTCAGCATGAAAGTCCTTACATGCTGGTTGTGGCCGACGTGGCGGAGTCGAAAAAAACACGATTGACCAGGGACCAGATGCAAGTGATGTCGGAATCAGTGGACTTGTGTGAACGCGTCAACGTGCCTCGATCAGAGATACCGGCAGTGACCCATGTGGACTACTCTGCCCGGTTGCAGACGGTCGATCAGATACGCAATCCCAGACTGCACAGCCTGCTTAAGGAGTTCCAGAGCCGCACCGGATGTCCCGTTCTCGTGAATACCAGTTTCAATGTCCGCGGGGAACCCATTGTCTGCGCGCCTGAGGACGCACTCCGTTGCTTCATGGCAACGGAAATGGATGTGCTGGTGCTTGAAAATTGTGTGATCCTGAAATCAAAAAACGAGACTCAGCAAACCTTTGCAGAGCGTGAATCGCACCTTGCCCGGTTTGCACTGGACTAATAGAAGAAGTTTGCATTCGACAGAGGGCAGTTTGCAGCAATCGCATGTGAACGGCATCTGGCTACTTAAAACTGGCTACCGCCCCTATGAAATTCTCAGATATCCCGCGAAATCCCGACACCAGAATGCTGCGGCAGTTTGCTGGTCTTTGGATTCTGTTCTTTGGAGCTTTCGGTTGCTATGCCTACCTCCACGACAGGAATGTAGCATGGATTTGGTTTACCATCGCCGGGGGCGTTGGACTTCCGGGAATGATTCGCCCACAACTGCTGAAGCCTGTTTTTATCACATGGATGGTTGTGGCGTTCCCCATTGGCTGGATTGTTTCCCATCTCATCCTGCTGCTCATCTTCTGTTTCGTTTTCACTCCAATGGGTTTTATGCTGCGGACTTTTGGACATGACCCATTGCGTCTGGGGAAACCGAAGACAGACAGTTACTGGGAAACTAAGCCCCGGCAACAGGATGCACGAAGATATCTCAAACAATTCTGAGCTGCGGCTGGAATTCAACTGCGGCTCGGCCGCTAAGGTTAATGAGACATGAGTGACGAACACAACGACGACTTTTCAAGAATCGCGAAAGAATCGACTGAGCAATCGCTTGTCGGGGAGCTGATTGATTTTCTGAGAACCAACAAGAAGTGGTGGCTTGCCCCGATACTCATCGTGATGTTGCTGATGGGGGTGCTGATTCTATTGTCAGGATCTGCAGCGGCACCGTTCATTTATACCCTCTTTTAAACCAGTCCGTCGAACGTCGCATCGACAGAGCACGCAGCCTCGGTTTTTCAAGGCGGGATGGCGATCATCTGCCCGACATACTGTCCTGCACAGGCCGATCTGGTTGAACTTTTCGACTTCACAATGACACGACAGGAATCAAAGGAGAAATCTCCGACGGTGGCCATATGCGGTATGGTGCTGGGCATCATTAATCTTGTGGCAATCGCCGTTGGCTGTGCGTGGGATGTCTGGACTCACCGCCAGCACCCCTTTGCGGCGCAGATTCCGTTGGGCACGATGGTGACCGTTGCAGGCTTCCTGTTGTATTTCCGCGCCGCACTGACATCGACGTCACGATCAGCCATTCACAACGGACCGGCATGGCGTCAGCTTTACTTCACAAGCCTTGGCTTTGGTTGCGCGGGATTTTGCGCTGTGGCTCTGCTACTGCCTCAACTGAACTTCTCGATCAGCCGGATGTTGACATTCCTGGTTTCCCAGGCGTTTGCCAATGCCTGTGCAATTGCTGTAGTGTCTTCTATCCGTCATGTTGACCATTCCCCAATGTTGCGGTTCTTGTTCCGGCATCGACGGTTCGGTCTGCTGTTGAAGGTATCAATGGCTCTGTCCATCGCTGCATTCGCCGTCGTCGCGATTGAAGCCACGAGTTACCTGCTCATCATCAACCGACCGCCCGGAACGAATGTCGAATTCAGCGGCGCGTACAGCAAGACGGGGGCATTCTATGTCGCTGATAAGGATCTTGGTGCCGTTGCGTTGCCGAATCTGAATCTGGACTGCCAAAGAAAAGTGAATGGAAAAGACATCTGGGACGTGACCTATCATACCGATCAATTTGGAAGACGTGTCTCCACGATTCTGCCGTCAGCAGACCCAAAAAAATTCGCGATCTTCTTTGGATGTTCCTTCCTGTTTGGCGAGGGCGCTAACGACGATCAGACAATTCCCTCATACTTCGCCGCGAAAAATCCGGAATACCGACCTTACAACTATGGCATCCCTGGATACGGCACTCAGCAAATGCTGGCAAAACTGGAAACCGGCACGCTGCGGCAGGAAATTACGGAGGATGACGGAGTGTGCCTGTATCTGTATCTGGAAGACGTACACGAAGCTCGTGCCGTGGGAACTATGGAAGTCGTGAATGCCTGGGCCTCTACGTTTCCTTGTTACGAACCCAGGTCCGGTGGCGGTGTCGTGAATCATGGAAGTTTTGCTGACACAAGGCCGCTGCTGTTATCCACATATCGCATTTTGGGAAAGAGCAATTTTGTCCGCTACATGGGGATCAGTTTCCCGACGCTCGGCGATAGGCACTATGCATTGACAGCGGAAATTGTGGCTGAGTCTCAAAGGCAGTTTAAGGCTCGGATGACCACCGATCGATTCTGTGTGATCGTTTTCCCGAAACGCAACGCTCACAGAAAGCTTCTGCCGTACCTGGATCGCCTGAAAGTGCCGTACATCGATTATTCGGAACTGTTCAATCCTGAGCTGGATGGACTTAAATTCGTGGGCGACGGACACCACACCCCAACGGCCAACAAACTGCTGATCGAACGTCTCGGCACCGATCTTGATAAGCTGTTTCAGAACCGAACAACCGCCGAACACGTTCAACAATGACTCTCGGCAAACTGAACAGCCTGTGAGTGAATCCCGGAATGATTGTTGGCATCTCACTGTCGTGTATTCTTTAGAAATTGTCCGGATACTCGGACATCAGATTTAGCGAGCAGGTGTGTGACACTCAGGCAGCATCAGTCATGTCCAGGTAAGGTTCCCGAGCCAAACAGGAAGATCCTGCTCGTGACTATCCAGCCAGCACGCATGCCGGGCATGGGGGGAGAGGTTCGCGCATATTACTTCATCAAGACAGCGACCGAACTTGGTGATGTCACGTTGGTGTCTCTCGGTGGTCCGGCAGGCACGCTGAGCGTCCAGAAAGACATCGCAGACCGATGCAGGCAGGTGATCGAACCGGGAGCTTTTCGGTTGGCCGGGTCGGCTCCAGGGAGGACTTCATCGCGGTGGCAGTCGTGGATAAGAACATTGGCTGTTTTTGGTGCTCCTTGGCGCAATCGATGGAGTGATTTCCTGTCGTATTACCTTCAGTATTGTCCGCCAGACCAGGACGCGCACTTCGCGACCGCACGGTGGACAAAACGCCTGATTGCGTCGGCCCTGCGTGCAGAATTCAACCTCATTTCGCGATTTGTCAACCTGCCGCCTCTGACGGCGTTTCTTTTTAACGACTCGTATTCCACTATTCAGCCAGCCGTTTTGGAAATGCTGAAGCGTGAAACGTTTGACCTGGTTTGGATCGAAAACACGATCACGTATCCGTTCGCCAGAGAAATTATGAAAGGACTGCAACGGCCGCAGCCTCCGGTTCTATGTAATGCACATAACATAGAAACACTCGTTCAACAGCGGATCGCCGCCAACGCATCCACGCGTGAGGAGCGCCGTTACTTTCAAAAGCAGACTGATCTGATGCGAGCAATGGAGATGGAGGCCTATCGCATTTCAGATCTGGTAATCCAGTGCTCTGAACAGGATGCCAGGCTTGGACGCGAGATGGTTCCTGAGACTGAGTTTTTTGTAGTCGGCAACGGAGTCAACATTGATTATTTCCAGCCCCGACCTGGCGCTCGACGTCATGACCGTCCGACGGTCGTGTTCACAGCCGGCTTTGGATACGGGCCGAATTGCGAGGGGCTTGAGTT